>Ga0163110_10000955_pt1 | contig 14313 bp, 10 predicted proteins | sample CRUFie1St17metaG_FD_108703 | JGI IMG/M metagenome (GOLD analysis project Ga0163110, IMG submission 108703) | Marine microbial communities from the Costa Rica Dome - CRUD Field 142mm St17 metaG | ecosystem: Environmental > Aquatic > Marine > Oceanic > Photic zone | place: Costa Rica: the Eastern...
TAGAAGAAGTATCTCGAGAAATAGCAGAAGGAAAATTAGATGATAATTTTCCTTTAGTTGTTTGGCAGACAGGCTCTGGAACCCAAACGAATATGAACGCTAATGAGGTGATTGCAAATAAAGCAAATGAAATGCTTGGAAGCCCAAAAGGAATAAAAAAACCTATACACCCCAATGATCATGTAAATAAAAGCCAATCCTCAAATGATACGTTTCCTACCGCGATGCATATTGCAACAGTTCTAGAGGTAGAAAATAGATTGCTGCCCTCATTAAAAGTTCTGCATGGAGAATTAGAAAATAAGTCCCGAGAATTTGATTCAATAATTAAAATAGGAAGAACGCACACACAAGACGCTACCCCGCTCACATTAGGCCAGGAATTTTCTGGGTATGCAGCACAAGTTCAGGCAGCGATAAATGGGGTAAAAAACAGCCTGCCGGCCCTTTTGGAACTTGCGCAAGGAGGCACAGCGGTAGGAACAGGACTCAATTCACCAAAAAGGTATGCAGAAATTTTTTCTGCGGAAGTTGCTGAAATTACGGGGAAGCCGTTTGTTACGATGCCAAATAAGTTTGCAGGCCTAGCAGCACATGACGCCATGGTTGCAATATCAGGAGCACTAAACGTGGTTGCAGTTGCTTTAATGAAGTTGGCTAATGATATCAGATTATTAGGGTCAGGGCCAAGAAGTGGTATTGGAGAGCTTAGTCTACCCGCCAATGAGCCAGGTTCATCAATTATGCCCGGTAAGGTGAACCCTACTCAATGTGAGGCGATTACCATGGTTGCCGCGGAGGTGATGGGCAATCATGTTACAGTGACAATTTCCGGGAGTAATGGACATTTTGAATTAAATGTATTTAAGCCTGTTATTGCGTTTAATGTATTAAGATCTATTCAACTTTTAGGAGATGCGTCCCAAAGTTTTTCAGAGAGGTGTGTGGCGGGAATCGAAGCAAATCATAAAAGGATAGAAGAACTAATGTCGCAATCGTTGATGTTGGTAACGGCTTTAAATCCACATATTGGATATGAAAATGCAGCAAAAGTAGCAAAAAAAGCTTTTACTGATAATACTACCCTTAAAGAAGCCGCCGTAGAACTCGGATTTTTATCACCCCAACAGTATGATGATTGGGTGCGTCCAGAAAAAATGATTAGTCCAAGTTAAGCAGAAGATACAATAGATAATACAAAAATTAATCGACCCCGTTCACCAGATACAATACGGCCATGCGTACTGCAATACCATTGGTGACCTGTTCGAGAATAACCGCTCTATCGCCGTCGGCAATTTCACTTTCGATCTCCACTCCACGGTTCATAGGGCCGGGGTGCATGATCATGGCCTCGGGCTTGGTGAGCGTGAGACGGTTCCGGTTCAGGCCGAAAAGCCGGGCGTACTCGCCGATGCTCGGGAACATCGTCTTGCGCTGGCGTTCGTGTTGTATGCGGAGGAGATTGATCACATCGGCGTCGGCCAGTGCTTCGTCCAGATTATAGGTCACACGACAGCCCATTTCCTCAAACACCCGTGGCACGAGTGTGCTGGGGCCGCAGAGGGTGACGTTGGCGCCGAGCTTGCGCAGGGCCCAGATATTGGAGCGGGCCACGCGGCTGTATAGAATATCGCCAAGGATGGTGACGTTGAGGCCGGTGATGGTGCCTTTCTTTTCACGAATGGTGAATACATCTAGGAGGGCTTGAGTGGGGTGCTCGTGAGCACCGTCACCGGCGTTCACCACGTGTGCGTTGAGAAAGCGCGCGAGGAAGTGCGGCGCACCGGCGGCCTTGTGGCGGATGACAATGATGTCCGCATTCAATGCCTCGAGATTGCGCGCGGTGTCTTTTAGACTTTCCCCTTTTTGAAACGAGGACGCATCGGCGGCGAAGTTGATGATATCCGCACTGAGACGCTTGGCAGAGAGTTCGAAGCTCACACGCGTACGAGTGGAGGGTTCGACAAAGAAGTTCACGACAGTCTTGCCTTGCAGGGCGGGGACCTTCTTGATGTCGCGCTCGCCTACGGCTTTAAACTCACGCGCGGTGTCGAGCACGGTGGTCAGTTCCTCGACGGTTAGGCTTTCGATATCCAGCAGATGTTTGCGATGCCAGCTCATAGGGTTTGAAGGATAACTGCCTCGGGTGCGTCGCGTTTATCGCAGCGCACTTCCACGCGTTCATCCGGGTGGGTGGGTAAATTCTTGCCAACGAAATCCGGGCGGATGGGCAGCTCGCGATGACCGCGATCAATCAGTACGGCGAGGCGGATGCACTTGGGCCGGCCGAACCCGAGCAGGGCATCGATGGAGGCGCGCACCGTGCGTCCGGTGGAGAGCACGTCATCAGCCAGCACGACCGTTTGGCCAGCCAGTTCGCCTGGTAGGTCGGTGGGGCGTAGCTCGCTCATGCCGCGCTGGGAAAGATCGTCGCGATGCAGACCGGGCTCCACCGAGCCGGTGGCGATCGGGTGACCGTACAGGTCAGCGAGCGTTTCACTGAGTTGTTGCACAAGCGCGACGCCACCGCGTTGAATACCTACGAGCATCAACGAGGACCCCTCGGTGTGGGCTTCGGCAATCTCATGCGCCACCCGGCGCCAGGCGCGCCCGAGATCGGCAGCTTCCAGTACAATGCGTTCGTCAGGCATGGTGGCGGGCACAAAAAAAGCCGCGTGGCCGCGCTTGGGCGCGAATCCAACGCGGAGTTGATCCGTTTCGTGTCATCGACCTTGGCGGACTCGCAGGACCGCATTAAAGGGCGTTCAAAGTATTACGCCGTGGCGCGTTCGGCATGGCGGCGTTTGCGCCACTGCGACCGGTGGTTCACCATCCAATCCGTGAGCGCTTCCTCAAACCCAATATCCGCGCCGGCTTTCTCGGATTCCAGCCATTTATGCCGCATGATTTCCTCACGCTCCGCCAGAAACTCCCGGTAAAGCGTGGAATTCTTTAGCAAATCACTGGATGTCGCCGAATCCGTCATTAGCGTGTTCCAACAGGACGTGTTGCGTACACGAACCCTTCATTGAAAACAATACATTATTGGCGAAAAAACGCAAATTGACGGGCAATAATTCGGCAAACAGCCGTGGATAACCGGTGAATAGCGGAAATAATACTAGTCCAACACCTCGCGCAGGGTTGCGGCCACTTTTCCGAATGCCTCCGCGGGAACGCTCTCGGGAGCGCTGACCACCACCGGCACACCGGCATCGCCGCCTTCGCGGATCTCAGTGAAAATCGGCACCTCGCCCATGAAGGTAGTGTCCTGATTCAGCGCCTCGGCCGCACCACCGCCGTGACCGAAAATCTCGACGCGCTCACCACCTGGGGCGGTGAAGTAGCTCATGTTTTCCACGATGCCCAGCAACGGCACGTTCACGCGCTCAAACATCGCGATGCCCTTGCGCACCACGCCTAGCGACGCCTCCTGCGGTGTGGTCACCACTACGCCGCCATCGAGCGGTACTGTTTGGCAAAGGGACAACTGCGCGTCGCCCGTGCCCGGCGGTAAATCCACCAGCAAATAATCCAGCGTGCCCCAGTCCACCTGCAGCACAAACTGTTGGATGGTTTTCATGATCATCGGCCCGCGCCAAATCACCGGTTGATCGCCCTCCAGCAGGAAGCCTATGCTCATCAGCTTCACGCCGTGGTTCATCAACGGGACGAGCTTTTCTTCCGGACTCACCATGGGCCGATCGTTCACGCCCATCATCAGTGGCACACTGGGTCCGTAGATGTCGCAATCGAGCAGGCCCACTTCGGCGCCGGTTTGCGCCAGCGCGCAGGCGAGGTTTACCGAGCAGGTGCTCTTGCCCACGCCGCCTTTGCCGGAGGCTATGGCGATCACCTTGTTGATGCCGGGAATCCTAGAGGGCTTGGCCTGACCGACTCCCGCAGGCGCCTGACCGGCCGGTGGCATCTTCACCTGCACCATGGCGCGCTCGATGCCGTCCAACACTTTCACCGCCGCTTCGCAATCCGCCTTCAACTGCGCAGCTACCTCTGGATTGTGGGTCGTCAACTCAAGGTCAATACCCGCCGACCCGTTGGCCGCCGCCACGCCTTTCACCAACCCGAACGACACAATGTCTCGCGAGTAGCCCGGATAACTCACGCCCTTCAGCGCCTCTTGAATTTGCTCTTCGAGATTCATGTTACGCATCCCACATTGGCGACAGGGTGCGGAGTTTGTCGACCTGTTTGGGGATGATCTCCAGCACGTGGTCGACGTCCGCCGCAGTGCTATCGCGGCCGAGGGAGAGGAGAACGTTGCCCTTGGCTTGGGCGGCGTCAAGCCCGATCGCCGTGAGCGCGGGGGGGATGACGAGATTTTGCGTCACACACGCCGCGCCACAAGCGATCGCCACCCCCTGCATGTCTAACGCCAGCGCTAGGCCTTCGCCTTCCAGACCGGCCAATGAATAATTCAACTGTGTCGGCAACCGATCCGGGCCGGGCTCCGGGCCGTTCAATGTCATCTGCCTAATCCGCTTCAGCAAACCGCCATGTAGTTGCTGTTGGAGTGGAGTCACCTCGATCGCCGGCAAGGCCGAGGCCGCGCCCGCGCCGACGATGGCCGCAAGATTCTCTGTGCCAGCCCGCAATCCGTCCTGTTGTACGCCGCCATGCAATTGCGGGGCCAAGGGCACGCGCGGATTGCGGTATAACACCCCCACTCCTTGCGGTCCGCCAAAACGGTGCGGTGCCAGAGTGAGCAGGGAGATGGAATGCGCCGTCACATCCACCGGCAACCACCCGCCGCTGGCAGTAGCATCGATCAGCAACGGAATGCCACGCTCGCCTGCTAAGGCGCCGAGTGCGGGGAGGTTTTGCACGGTACCGAGATCATGATTGGCGTGGTGCGTGGCGATGAGGATGGTTTGCTCGGTGATCGCTTCGGTTACGGCTTCAACAGACAAACGTCCCTCGCGATCCACGGGCACGCGCGTGGCTGTGAAACCCTGTTGTTCGAGCCAGGCGACCGATTGGTCGATCGAGGGATGTTCGATGTTCGAAAGAATCAGGTGCGTGCCGCGTTCGCGCTGGGCCTCGGCGACGCCTTTGACCGCGAGGTTATTGGCCTCCGTGCCGGAACTGGTGAACACCAGATCGTCCGCCGCCGCGCCGATCTTCGCGGCGCATTGGGCGGCGGCTGTATCGAGGGCATCGCGAGCCTTGAGCCCGTGTTGGTGCAGGGAGGCCGTATTACCGGGAATCTCCTCTAGCCACGGACGCATTGCCGCGCTCACTTCGGGAGCCAGCGCTCCGCCTGAGAGATGATCCAGATACACGCGGTGTTTCATGCAGGGAGCGTGGACGGGGGAGGGTTACTTGAGCAACGACAAATATTTCGACAACACGCCGATGTGGTCGATGAAGGTTCTGGTTTCCATACGATCCCCGAAGGTCATCCCGCGGGTTTCGAGTTTGCCGTGGGTGATCCAGCGGCCTTGAGCGTCCTGCGCGGCGATCACGAGTCGGACCTGTTCCTCCATAGCCTTGGCGCGAGCGGCACGTTGGTCGGCGGTGAGGGTCTTGGAATTTTGCGCGGCCAGCCAAGCGGTGCGGCCTTGTTTGCGCACGGCTTCGTAATAGTGAATCATACTCTTCACGCCATAGGAACTTTGGAAGCTGTAATGCGAGGGCACATCGTTGTTCCGATAGGTCAGCTGATATTCCCTCGTGAAATACAGCGGCCGGTTGGTTTGTAGCTCGTAAAACCGCGCCCACTTGCCCGGGGTGATGGCTGAGCGTCGGTACCAACGCACGGCGGGCGCCACCGCGTTCAGGTATTTGGCGCCGCCCGTGGCGAGATACAGATCGATCAAGGTGCGACAGGCGCCGACGCTTTCGCCGCCGGTGACCGAGGGAGGCTCAAACTTGCGCGCCCATGCAGGCTCCATGCTGGCGTTGTATTGCTGGGCCCACACCGGCTGCGGCTCGGGCATTTGCGCGCGCAAAATGAATTCGCCACCACGCCGTGCCGCCTGCAGATATTCCGGCCTAGTGGTTACCCGGTGCGCCTCCAGCGCCAGCAACACGCAGTCGCGATGAGAGTTGTCATTGAACGTGTAGTGGTTGATGTAGTTGGCCTTGGGATATATGCGCGACCACGTTTTGGGATAGCGTGCGGGCAGCACGGGAAAATCCTGCGGCAGCTTGGGCACGCCGTCGTACCGCTGTGGCCAGGCGCCGTTAGGGTACTGGGCCTCGAGCAATTTGCGCAGGCCCACATCGCGCGCTCGGCGGACGGCCTGTTCGCGCGGCGTGATGCCCGTGGCCACCTCGCCGAGTGCCAGCAGAAAACGTAGGCAGCTTTGCGAGGTGTTGTCGTCGAAGGTTGAAATATTTCGGCGCAGGGTCCGTTGCGGATCGCGGAAGTCATGTCGGTAATCCCAGCCGCCACTGGCCAACTGCGCCTTGGCAAGCGCGGCACCGGCGGCCAGCGCGTGGTCCAGCAGCGCGGGTTCACTCGTGCGTTGGTAGGCTTCCAAAAAAGCCATACCCATCGAAGGTGTGCCCGGCGGCTGCAGCCACATCATCGATCGGGTCGCCCGGTTTTCGCCCGAGACCAGTTGTAAATCTTTGGAGTAACGCCACAAATATCCGCCCTCCGCCGAAATCGACCGCATAAGCGCCGCCCCCTTTAACAGCGCACCCCGCGCCTCACCGGGCGTGTCGGCGGCCAGAGCTATCCATGGAAGCAAAATGAAGCAGAAGAATCGCATGCCAAACCGTAATTGTTGGAAGTGGGATCGACAATGCTGAACCCGTGAAGGGCCTGACACGTTTCGCCGTTGACGGGTGAGGTTGGGAGTGGTCTGCTCGGACCGGATTATGAGAATTCTTCTGGGTTTATTCTTGGTGCCACTATGGCTGGGGGCACAGCAGGTGGCGGTGAAGGAGCATCAGCTGTCCAACGGCATGAAGGTGCTGTTGCTCGAACGCAATGATGCGCCAAGTATTTCAGGCGGCTGGGTGGCGCGTGTGGGCAGCGTGGACGAACGGCCAGGCATCACTGGCATGGCGCATTTGTTTGAGCACATGATGTTTAAGGGCACGCCGACGATTGGCACCAAGGATTACGAGAAGGATATAGAGATCATTGCTGCGCAGGAAAAAGTACGGGACGCGATGCGCTTGGAGGAACGCCGGATGCGCGAGATGTGGCGTCGAGGTGAAATCACCGACTTGCAGGATCCGGACCAGAAGACGGTGGAGTGGAATAAGTTGAATGAGGAGTTTAAGAAACTAGTGGAGGCTCATCGTAAGGTGATCGTGAAGAACGAGTTCGACCGAATTTATACAGCTAATGGCGGCAGTGGGATGAACGCTTACACAAGCTATGATCATACGGCTTATTTTATCACTGTACCGGCGAACAAACTGGAACTGTTCATGTGGATGGAGAGCGAGCGACTGTTGCGCCCCATCCTCCGCGAGTTTTACGCTGAGCGCGATGTGGTTTTTGAAGAGCGCCGAATGCGAACAGAGAGTACGCCATTAGGGAAATTTTTTGAGAGCTTCAATTCGCTCTTTTGGGAATCGCATCCTTATAGCTGGCCAATCATTGGATGGCCCTCGGATATCACAGCAATTTCCAAAAAGCAGGCCGACGCCTTTTACGGAACCTATTACATGCCGCAAAACCTGACGTTGGTGATGGTAGGGGACTTTAAATCCAAGCCAGCGCTGGACTTGGCTGAGAAATATTTTGGCCGGCTGAAAAAAGGCGAGGGTCGGCCGCCGGACGTGGTGACGCTCGAGCAACCACAAAAAGCCGAGAAACGGTTTTACGCCGAGGCGGAGACGAACCCTAATGTGGACATCTACTGGCACACGCCGGCGTTCGGTCACAAGGATACGTATCCCCTAAGTGTGTTGGCGCAGGTGCTTAGCACGCGCACGGGCCGGCTGCACAAGGAGCTAGTGCTAGGCAAAAAATTGGCGACGGACACCTGGGCTTGGCAGGGCGCGCGCAAGTACGCGGGTGAGTTTAACATGGGAGCGGAGATCACCGATGGGAATACACCGGAGATGGCCGAGCAGGAGGTTTACCGGTTGATTGAGCAGATTAAAACCGAGCCTGTGCCGGCCAAGGAATTGCAGAAGGTGAAGAACAACTTTGCCGCGGCGGAATATCGGAGATTGAGTTCCAATCACCCGATCCTGATGCAGATAATGCGCAGTGAAGGTCTGGGCAACTGGCGCGAAATCAATGAAGCTGGGCCGAAAATCCAGGCGGTGACCCCGGCTGATTTGCAGCGCGTGGCCAAAAAATATTTCACCAAAGAAAACCGCGCCGTGGCGGTCTACACGCGCAAGTCGGGCACAGGCGGCGGGGATGAGGACCCGTTGATGGCCGGGCTGGATGCGCAGTCCAAGGCAATGGCCCGCAAGATGAGCAGCAGCATTAACACGAACAAAAACCTCGAGGAACTGAAAAAACAACTGGCGGGGTTGGAGGCGCAAATGGAACAAACCGGGGCCAAGGCGCCGCCGGTGATGAAAGTGATCCGCACCGTGCTGCGTAAGCGGATTGCGGAACTTGAAAAGAAATAGAGAAAACGGATTTGAATCGATGAAGAACAAGACGATCATTGTTGGACTGCTGTTGGCGCTGGCCTTGCCGGGTTTGGCGGCGAAGATTCCGGGTCGGCCGGAGAAGCTGACGTTTCCCAAGCTGACCTACGAGCCGCCCAACGGGGCCGAGTATCGAGTGCCGCTCAAGAGCGGGCCGGTGGCGTTTGTGGTGCCGAACCGCGAGCTGCCGCTGGTGAACATTTCCATCCTCGTGCGCACGGGCAAATACAATGAACCGAAAGGCAAGGAAGGGCTCGCGGCCATGACGGGGTATCTCCTGAGTAAGGGCGGCACTCGGAGCCGCAGCGCAGAGGAACTGGAAGAGCGGTTGGCATTTCTTGCGGCGCGCTTGTCCTCTAGTGTGGGCGACACTTCCGGTAGCGTTGGCGTGAATCTGTTGTCTAAGGATCTCGACGAAGGCCTGACGATGCTGCGCGAAGTGCTCACAGCGCCGCGCTTCCAAAAGGATAGGATTGATCTCTACAAGACCCAGCAATTGCAGGCGATGAAGCAGCGCAACGATGACTCGCGCAACATCGAGCGGCGGGAGTTGATCCGGCTGGCTTACGGAGATCACTTTTTCCGCAGTCAGGTGACGACCAAGTCGTCGATCGAATCGATCACCGAGGTGGACTTACGCGTTTTTCATCAGGCGTGGTTTCATCCGCGTAATTTTGTGGTGGCGGTGAGCGGGGATTTTGATCGCAAGACGATGCTGGCCAAGCTCGAGGCTTTGTTTGCCAAGTGGCCGTATCATGGACAGGTCGCGCAGCCGGTGCCAACCAACAAACAGTTTGCCAAGCCGGGCGTGTATCTGGTGGACAAGGAAGTGAATCAGGGTCGCGTGGACATCATGCTGCCCGGCATCCTGCGCGATAACCCGGACTACTACGCGGTGCAGGTAATGAATGATATTCTCGGCGGCGGCGGCTTTACCAGCCGCATTACCAACCGCGTGCGATCAGATGAAGGGCTGGCCTACAGTGCCTATTCCTATTTCCCTGGCGGTACTTATTTCCCGCGCACGTTTGTGGCCGGCTACCAGAGCAAATCGCGTACTGTGCTGTACGCCGCGCAGATTGTCCTCGAGGAAATGCGCAATATCACACAGGACCTGGTGACTGATAAAGAAATCGAGACGGCTAAGGCCAGTTATATCCAGACCTTCCCGCAGGCGTTCGAGACCAAGACGGCTGTGGCCGGTACTTTTGCGAGCGAGGAATTCACCGGGCGGCTGGCAAAAAATCCGGCTTATTACAAAAACTTTCGCGCCAAAATCGCTGCAGTGACCAAGGACGATATTCAGCGCGTCGCCGCAAAATACCTCACGCCAGACAAAGTGGCTATCCTCGTGGTGGGTAACAAAGAGGAGATTCTCAAGGGTCATCCGGATCATCCTGTGAACGTAAAGAGCCTCACTTCCGGTAGCCTGAAGGATGTGCCGCTTCGCGATCCGTATACGTTGGAGCCGTTGAAATAGAGTCGGTTTGGGGCAAACGCCGGTTGCGTTTCAGATAAAAAGCGGGCAGATTGTCACAGCGCCATGGAGATGGTTATTAAATGCCCGGCCTGCTCAATGGATCTGACGGTGGAGGATACTGCCGCGGGGTCCCAGATTAAATGCCCGACCTGTAACACTTTGTTGGTGGTGCCGGCCGTGAGTGCCGAGGCACCATCCGGCGGGGAGTCTGCCTCAAAAACATTTTCCGGTGCCAGCGATGAACAGCTCGCGCGCAAGATCGCAGCGGTCTATCGCCAAATGGCCGCGGAAGTGGGCAAAGCGATTGTGGGACAGCACGAGGTAATCGAGCAGCTCTTCATCGCCATTTTCGCCCGCAGCCATTGCCTGTTAGAAGGCGTGCCGGGTCTGGCTAAAACATACACTATCAAAAGTCTATCCGAGGCCATGAGCCTCTCGTTCCGCCGGGTGCAGTTCACACCAGACCTGATGCCGGCGGACATCACCGGCACGGATGTGATCCAGCAGGATGCTGAGGGGCGGCGCCAGCTGGTTTTCCTGCGCGGCCCGATTTTCGCCCAGTTAGTTTTGGCGGATGAGATCAACCGCTCTCCCCCAAAGACCCAAGCCGCCCTGCTGGAAGCCATGCAGGAGCATTCGGTCACCATCGGCGGCCAGACTTATGGTCTGGAAGAACCGTTCTTTGTGTTGGCTACGCAAAACCCCGTGGAACAGGAAGGCACCTATCAGTTGCCCGAGGCGCAGAAGGACCGGTTCATGTTTCACATCAAGGTCAATTATCCGAAGAAAGATGAAGAAGCGGAAATTATCCGACGCACCACCGGCGTGCATAATGACCCCATTCGGCCGGTGATCAACGGTGATGAAATTATTCAGTGCCAGAAGATCGTGCGCAAGGTGCCCGTACCCGATCACGTGAATGCGTACGTGCTGGATCTGGTGCGTCGTTGCCGGCCAGATGATGCCGAGGCGTTACCGTTTACGCGTGAGTTGATCAGTTGGGGGCCGGGACCGCGCGCCTGTCAGCAATTGATTCTGGGCGGCAAAGTCCGCGCCATTTTGCAGGGGCGCCCGAATGTGGTGCCCGAGGATATCGCGGCGTTGGCGCATCCGGTTTTGCGCCATCGCATCGTGCCTACCTTCAACGCGGAAGCCGAGGGCATCACCGTGGACCATATCATCGACCGCGTTTTGCAGGCTGTGCCGCAACAACCAGCCGGGGCCGCCTTGTAGCGTGCTCGGGCCGGCGCCGTTTGATTTATGGCACCGTTAACCGACATGTTGCAGCCTGAAGAGCTGCAAAGCATCGCCAACCTTCAGTTGATGGCGAAGCAAACTGTTGAAGGAGCCATCACCGGCATGCACCGCTCGCCACATAAGGGGTTTAGTGTGGAATTCGCCCAGCATCGTGAATATGTGCAGGGCGATGAGATTCGCCGGGTAGACTGGAAGGTCTTTGCCAAGACCGACCGCTACTTCGTACGTGAGTACGAGGAGGAAACCAACCTGCGTGCGATGTTGTTGGTGGATGCCAGCGGGAGTATGGGATACGCCGGCGAAAGCGGACAAACTAAGCTGCAGCATGCACTCAAGCTGGCTGCGTGCCTAGCGCACATCATTATGAGGCAAAGCGATAGCATTGGTCTCATGACGTTTGATACCGATATTCGCACGCACATTCCGCCACGCTCTAGCAATCGTCACTTGCGCGTGCTTTATGAGGAAATGCTGCACACACAGCCGGGCGGCGAGACGGATCTCTCCAAGGTTTTTCATGATATTGTGCCGCGTCTGCAAAAGCGGGGGATGATTTTCATATTGTCTGACTGTTTTACTGACGTGAAAGAACTGCTTAAGTCGTTGGCGCATTTTCGGCATGCCTCGCATGAGGTAGTGATCTTTCATGTGATGGATCGTGACGAGGTAGAGTTTCCTTTTGATGCTTGGACGCGGTTTGAAAACCTGGAGCTGGCCGGGGAATTTCGGATGGTGGATCCAACCAGTTTTCGGGCAGCGTACCTAGAAAACTTTGCGATGTTCACCGCCGCACTTAAGGAAGGCTGCCAGCGGCACCGGATTGATCTGGTGCCGATGTACACGCACGAGAGTCTCACTGATTGTCTGGCGAGATTCCTGCGGCAACGACAGGGGGTGGCATGAGCTTCATGAACCTAGCATTGGTGGGGGGCGCGGCGGCAGCAGCCATTCCCATCCTCGTACACCTCATCAGCAAGAGCCAGCATCGTGAGGTGAAATGGGGTGCCATGCACTTGATTGAGCTTACACTCAAATCCCAGCAACGCCGGCTACGGTTTGAGCATTGGCTGCTCATGCTTTTGCGTTGTGCCATTCCCATCTTGCTAGCGTTCTGCATGGCGCGGCCGATTCTCAAGGGCACGGCGGCCTTGTGGTCCAACGCAAAGACCTCTCTGCTGGTGGTGTTGGATAATAGTTACTCGTTGGATTTCAAGGGCGCCGGCGGCACAAACTTCGAGAAGGCCCGCGATACTGCCGCGGAATTGGTGCAGGAACTGCAGCGGGGTTCGGATGTAAACGTGGTGCTCATGAGCGACCCCAAAACGCCGTTGTACGATACCTCGGTGTTTAACACCGAGGCGGTGGCCGAGGAGCTTCAGGCTATGCAGGCGGGTTTTGGGCAGGCGCAGGTGAGCACCGCACTGGAGCACGGCGCCGAGCAGTTGCTGAACATGAACCACCCGCACCGTGAGGTGGTGCTCATCAGCGACTTCCAGCGGATCAGCTGGCCCACGGAGGAAGGCGAGGCGGCGTTACGCACTCGGGTGGGCCAGCAGTTGCAAGGGCTTGAGATGCCACCGAACCTCACACTCTTTCACGTGGGCGTGGAAGGCCGGGAAAATGTCTGCGTGGAAACGGTGTCTACCTCGCACCTGTTGCTGGGCATCAATCAAACGGTCACCGTGCAGGCGTCGTTGCGCAATTACGGCGAACGCAATCACGAGGCCTTGCGGGTCATCTTTCATGCCGACGGCAAGCCGGTGGATGAACAACAGATTCCACTCGGTGCCGGCGAACGCCGGCAAGTGCGCTTCCGGCATTCCTTCGATACGCCTGGCTCGCATGTCATTGAGGTGGCCACCGATGCCGATAGCCTCAAGGCCGACAATATTTTCCGGGCCAGCATTCCTGTTTGGGACAAGGTGCCCGTGCTGGTGATCAATGGCGCGCCGGATAAGGAACCGCTTAAGGGTGAAACGGATTTTCTGCAGATTGCCCTGCAACCCTACCGCGAGGGCGGTGAGCCGGATTTGGTGGATTTGTTGGAGTCGCGCATCATCAACGTGGCCGATTTCAACGCCGCGGCCATAGGCGACACGCGCGTGGTGGTGTTGGCCAATGTCAGCCAACTGCAGCGCAGTCAGTTGAACGAGCTGCAAACGTTTGTGAAAGACGGCGGCGGCCTGATGATCTTTGGCGGTGATCAGCTCGATCAACGCTGGTACAATGAGCAACTGCTGCCTTACGGCTTGCTGCCGGCACGCCTCGGGGAGGTGGCCGATAAACGCAATGATCCGGAGCCATTCACCCGCATGGTGGTGCAGCGCTTTGATCATCCGGCCCTGAAGATTTTCAGCAACCCGCGCAACGGCGACCTAGCGTCCGCCGAGGTGCGCCAATGGCACCGGACGATGGAGGATCCGGATAACGAACTGGTGCGGCCTCTGGCGCGGCTTGAAACAGGGGATGCCTTTCTGCTCGAAAAGATCTACGGCAACGGCCGCGTGTTGTTCTGCGCGACGGCCTGCGATGATGCGTGGAGCTCACTGCCGTTGCGGCCGTTCTTCGTCCCCTTTTCCCAAAGACTGTGCACCTACCTAGCCTCCTCGGTGATGCCGTCGCGTAATCTTGGCGTAAACGAAAAAGCGGTCGCTCATTTTCCTGCGGATCAAGCCGGGCAGGAAGTGATGGTGATGGATACAGAGAACGAACAATTCATGCTGCCGATCGAACTGCGCGGCGGTCGCGGGGTGGCCACCTTCGAGGAAACGGCGCGACCGGGACTGTACACCATGCAGGGCCCCACGGGGGAGGCGATTCATTTTGTGGTGAACACGCGCCGGAGTGAGAGCGATCTCAAACAACTCACGCAGGAGGAACGCCGCGGCGTGGCGGCGGCCATGAACGCCGATTTGGTGCAGGACCTCGGTGAGTATCGCGACCTCGACCATACCCGGCGGTTTGGTCAGGAGATTTGGAAA
>Ga0163110_10000958_pt1 | contig 14252 bp, 11 predicted proteins | sample CRUFie1St17metaG_FD_108703 | JGI IMG/M metagenome (GOLD analysis project Ga0163110, IMG submission 108703) | Marine microbial communities from the Costa Rica Dome - CRUD Field 142mm St17 metaG | ecosystem: Environmental > Aquatic > Marine > Oceanic > Photic zone | place: Costa Rica: the Eastern...
GATTTTATGCATAAACGTTATGAAAAAATTAAGGAAAAAATAAAATGCAATGATTTAGAACTACACAATGCGATTGAAAGAATTTCTAATTTAAATCCTTCTAATAAAGAAACATTTTCGAAGTTAATAAATAGTGATTGTAATAATGAATATTTTATTCTTAATAGTGCTACTCCAGAATATGATACTTATAGTACGGTACAAAATCTTGCAAGGATTAATCAGGAATTTAATGATGAATTTTCTAAAGATTCTATTTTTGTTTATATGCTTAGTCCAAATGACTTTAGAGAAAACGATAATATTAAATCTAATTTGCTGACAAAATTCATTTTTGGTTTTAACCATAATGGAATTTACTATGAACCATTATTTAATAAAACTTTTTCAAAGTTAGTCATTTCTTTTCGTAATAATTTATTTCTTACTAATTTAGCAATTGATAATATATATAATAAATTTATAGTATTAAATAGTGTTTTAAGAAAAGAAGGTTTCATAATAAATTATTTAAAAAAAAGAGACTATGAAAAAAATCCATGCGAAAAAGAAATAAAAATTATTGAAAATATGCTAGAAAGAAATCCGGATTTTAATAAATTATATTTAGGTGTTAGCCCAAAGCCTATTATTTCAAATAAATCTTTAAATGAAATAGTTTACATAGAGAAATGCCTTAAAGATGCTATTAAAGATAATTCTAAAATAGTTCTATTAGAGTTTTCTAAAAGTTTAAATCAAATTTTAAAGGTAGAGCAATATCGAAAACCTAAAAATAGTAGTAAAAAGTTTTATGATGAATTAGATAATTTATACCTTTCAAAGACTTTAGAGTTATTACTTGATAAAATATATTTAAATAAATTTAATTAAGTTTGTTGTATTTTGATAATTATTATCAAATAGTATAAGATTAAATTTTGATACTAATTAAAGAATTTAAAATCTTTTTTAGATGAAGATGAAAAAAATCTCTTTCAGTAAAACCTTTTTTTTTAAAACAAAATTTATTTATTTTTTAGATTTCTTTCGCCTGATACAACTTTTTTCATTTTTAAGAGTATTTATTCATAAATTAAAACTGGGTAATTTTTCTATAAATAATATTAGAAAAATAGGAAATTATTTTATTACCTACAAATTAATTCTAAAAGATGCACTTCTGCATAGGAAATTAAATATATACGAAATTGATACTATTTTTCTTTTAAAAAATCTCCCACTTAATGACTATGAATTAATCTTTGAAATAGGAGCATGTTATGGCTTTTTTACAAAAAAGATAATTCATAATATTTCAAAATCAAGAGATTCTTCATGCCCTATACTTATTTCGGTTGAACCTTCAATTGATAGGTTTCAGAGCTATTTAATTCATTTACAAAATTTAAATTATGAAAAATTTTTTCCTATAAATGATTTTGCGGGTGTTAAATGTTCTCAAGAAAATTCTAAATTTATTTCCGATAAAATTGAAAATATTAGAGACAACAAAGGGTTCTTATTCATTGATGTTGATGTTGAAGGTTTTACACCTTATGAATTAACTTATGATATTTTAAAAACTATTAATTTAAAAAAATTTAATTCAATTTTAATTGAACTTGGAAATTTAACTCCCCTTAGTGAAAGTTTGCAATTAAATAAATCTTTGCTTTCTGAATATTTCTTTATAAGAACTTCCAAGAAAAGGTTTTTATTTATTCGAAAATAATTACTTATATATATCTTAAAAGTTTAATGCAATTCCCTAGCAATTAAAATTATTTTTTTTCCACAAATTTCAGTCCATAAAGGGTAATTTTTATTGTCTGATACCTTTATAAGATTTTTATGCGCATCACTTAAATCTAGAAATGAATCTTTTGGGGTTCTTCTTTTTAAGTATTTAATCTCTTTAGGCTCATCAATTTCCTCAATATCTTCATTAAATAACCAAATTGAAATAAGTTTCTCACTTAATAACATTTGTATTTTTCTGAGATCATCTACTAAGACTATTTTTTCAGAAGATAATTTCGTTTTGCATAAAATTTTGCCTTCATCTACTTTTTTTGATGCTTGAAATAAAGTACCAATTATTTCTTTTTTATTTTCTAAAATTGACCAAGTAATTGGACTCCAACCTTTTCCATCAGGCAAATTACTTTCATGAATTACCATCCATTTGCATCCATTTTTTAGATAATGATCTTCGATTATTTCTTGATAACCAAATAAGAATTTGTATTTGATATCAGATATGTTCCTATGATTTGAATTTATAAAAATATTTATGCCCTTGCCCATAAGATTCCTAATAATAGAATAAACATAATAAATAATCCAACTCCTTTCATCAATTAATATTTCTATATTTTTAGTATTTGTTTCTATATAATGAATTGGAATTGATTTTTTATTAATTCTAGATTCTTCATAACTAGAAAGTATTTTTAATTGTAAATTAAAAAAGTTAGCTTCATTAGGTTCACTTAAATTTTTTATTAAATTTTGGAGCCATTTAGATTCTTTTTTTAATTTAAAAAACTTTTTAATAAAATATTCTGAATTTTGATTCCAATTTATATCTGTACTTTGTTTTATCCCTTCTAAAGCCCATATTAGATTAATTCGGTAAGATAGCCTATTGGGCCCATTGCCATCTAAACCTTTTAAATTTTCATGTTTAAAAATCTTTAAATGTTCTATTGCCTTAATATTTTCAATATTTATGATTCTGAAACCCCTTAATTTAGTTGTTATCAAATTAGATCTATTTATCTCATTTTCTGAAGTTGGAATAACTATTTGCCCAACATTTGCCGCTATTCTCTCAAACCACCCAAAGCCTCCAGTTCCTATTCCGAATTCAAAAGAATTAAGAAATTCAGGGATTTGATTTTTATTATTACAAATTTCTAAACCTGATTTATATATCAATTCTATAATTGAATTAGATTTGCCTGTGTACACAATTCCTATTCTCTTATTTAGATTACAATTTTCTTTTACCGCCTTAATTATTTTTTCATATATAGAAAACTCCGTAGAACCACCGAGCATAATAACTACTCCTTTTTTATAAACTGTTTTCTTTAGAAAGTTTTTTGAAACAAGTATATTGTTGCCATCTAATTCATAATTATTATTTAAATCAACATTTAGTTCATGTTTAAATTTGTCAATATTGTATGTGATATTGTCTTTTAAAATTGCCTCCCATTGGGTGTTGTAATTATCATAAAAAAATTTTAAATTTAATTTTTTATAAGAGTCAATTATTAAAGATATTTCACTTTTGAATGAGGGCTTTTCTATGACTTCAAAATTATTTGTGAAATTATTGTGAAATTTAAAGAAGAAATTATTATTAATGGACTCAATTAAAATGGGTTGAGAAAAACTTTTATCAAATTCCATAATAATCCTTTTACATCTTTCTATATGACCAATTCCTTGATCAGCATTTGCATTAACTATAAAAAAGGTGTATTTCATTTATTGAGAATAAAATTTAAGGAAATAACTAAAATAATTAAAAAATCATAATAAATTCAAATTTAAAAATTGTTAGATATCAGATGACTTTATGATTGCTCTTCCAGCATAGTCTGTTACCCACATCATATTTTTGAAACCTTTTTTTCTTTCAAAATATTCATCCACTGCTTTTTGTGAACCCTTCCAATGTCCATAATCATCGACTAACATAATACCGTTATTAGATAATTTTGGAAAAAGCACTTCTAATTCTATTTTGGTGCTTTCATACCAATCAGTATCTAGCCTTAATAATGAAATTGAACCTGGAAGATTTTTATTGTCTTTTAATGTTTTATTAACATCGCCTTTTATAATTTTTGTAAAATCTTTTACTTTTGCTTTTTCTAAATTAAATTCAACTTCATCTACAGATGCATAACACCAATCATTGTGAGAATCATTTTTATTTTTTTTATATTTATCCTTCGCATCCACTCTTTTTGAATGATGTATATCTTCTTTACTAGGTTCAGTCATTCCCTCATAGGTATCAAACATCCAAACTTTCTTTTCAGATTCATATTCTTTCAACTTTAAAGCCATTGCAATTGAACATCCTCCTCTCCAAACCCCGCATTCAACAATATCGCCTTGTAAATTATTTTCAACGCAATATTTAACTGATGAAATAGCAGCCCATAAACACTTTGGTGATATCATAGTCAATTTATTTCTGTTTTTATTTTTAATATTTAAAACATAATTAATAATTTCTTTATCAGCTTTGGATGCTTCTCTGGGGTAAAAATCATCTTCTGTTATTTTTCTTATTTCATAACCATGTTTTCTTAAAAAGTTTAGAAATACTTTTTTCATATAGAATTATAAATTATTAGGTATTTAAAATGAATAGGTTGTTTTTCATTGAAAAATATAACACAAAATGATTATAACTAAATTATATATTTCATTAAAATTAACGAATAAAAGATTATTATGGATAATGCTGTGATATTCAATCAAATCATTAGATAATCTTTTTAAAATATATTAATTAAATTAAAAAATGATCATTTTTATAAACACACAAAAGAAAGGAACAGCAGCAAATACATTTTTTGAAGGGATTATTAATAATTCTGAAAAAGAAGTATATTTTTTAAAGGAAAAAAATAAGAATTTAATTTATTTTATTAAATTAATAAAAAAATTAAATTTTCTATTTAGTAAAAATGATTATAACTACACTATCGTTAATGACTTTGGATCATTTAAAAATTTTCTTCTAATGTTATTTATAAAAATAAAGCCTGACAAAGTTAATATTTATACTACTTTTTATCATCATATATTTACATTTAAAGAATGTTTTATTTATTTTCAATTTAATGAATTATGGAAATTCTTTTCTCTAAAATTTTATTATATTTTGGAAAAATATATAAAGTTCAAAAATATTAAATTTATCACCGTTTCTCACTTTACAAGAAATAATATGATAAATAATTTTTCTATAAATCCAAAAAAAATAATAGTACTTTGGAATCAAATTATGGATATAGAGATTTTTAGGAAAACCTCTTTTAAAAATATAAATAGAGATGGGGAATCCTACATATTAATTATATCAACCTTATTAATAAGAAAAAATATTTTCCTAGTTAATAAATTATGTAACATCTATGGAAGAAAAATAAAGTTTGTATGTCCTTCTCCTAAAAATTATATAGAACGAATTAAGTTAAATAAATTAAAGAAAAACAGTCTAAAGGTCTATCATGATTTAGACGATAAAAAACTTCAAGAACTTTATTCAAAAGCAAGCTGCATTTTAATACCTTCTTTATACGAGGGACTTTCTTTAATTCCTCTTGAATCTATAAATTTGTCAAAGCCTATAATCATGAGTAATATAGATCCTCACTTACATTGGCAACTTCCAAATGAATTTTATTTTGAAATTAATAATTTAGAAGATCTTTTGAGTAAATTGAACTTTTATTTAAATAAAGGAAATTCATTTGTCAATTATTCTGCTTTTATGGATTTCAAAGATACTTTCTATGCAGCACAAGAAGAAAGAAAACAAGGTTTAAATTTAATTTATAGTAAGCAGAAATTATAATTTTATGTTTTTAGGCAATAAAAAATATCTTTTGTTAATATGCCCTGTTTATGAACCCTATGAGTCTGGAGGGGCTCAATCATTTCCATTAATTGTAAAAGCACTTTCTACCAGATATAGACCAATAGTAGTTACTGAATTTCATTCTAAAAAATCATTAATTGAAAAAAAAGAAAAAAGTTTGATACTAAGAATATTACCGCGCAGAGATAATTTTGGTAAAAAGTCTTTTATTTATTCTCTTTTTACATTTATTCTTGGCTATTTTCTTATATATTTTGTATCTATAAGTTCAGTATTACTAGGAGTAAAAATTTTTCATTTTACAAGATATTGCAGTTATGTTATTTCACCTTTATTAATATTATTTAGGGTTATTAATGTAAAAACTATTTACGACTGTAGGACAGAAGTTACCAAAGAACAAATTAAACAGTTTTCATTCGTTTTTAAATATTGCGGTTACTTTTTAGCAAATTCCGAAGCTGCTTTTAATTCCTTGTATAAATGTACCTCAAGAGATACTCCCAAGAAATTAATTATTAATCCTCTTAAATTAGAAGATTTCGATATTCCTGAGAAATTAAAAATTGGTAACAAAAATATAATAAAAGACGAGTATATTGTATGTATTGGGACTATTTCTAAAAGGAAGTCATCTTTGAAAATAGTTCAAGCTTTTTTAAAAGCTACTAATGAAATTAAAAATAATAATAAAATAATTAAGAAACAAATACCAAAGCTATTATTCGTTGGAAGAAATGACTTGGGTTCTAAATTTATCAAATATATAAAGAATCTTGAGAATGTTGAATATATAGGTTCTTTATCTCATGAAGAAACATTAAAAATAATAAAATTATCTTTTGGAACTATAAACGCATCTATCTCTGAGGGCATTCCTAGGTCTTGCCTAGAATCTTTTTTCTTTAAAAAGGCTTGCCTGATTCCCTCTTGCGTTCCTGAGTTTCAGAAATATTGCCCAGATGTATGTGTAAATGTCTATAGTCAAAAAGATTATCTCAATCTTGTTCAATTAATAAAAAATATGATTTCAAATAGAGAATTTATATTAAGGCAAAATAATAATTATCCAATAAATACTCATAACTATCATTATTTTGAATCTGAAATTTTAAATTTTTATAAGTCTATTTTTGCTAATAATAATTATTGATAAAACTATGCATAAAATTTTATTTGTTGTTAATGATGATTCTTTTTTCATATCACATAGACTTCCTTTGGCGTTAAGTGCTCAAAGAGAAGGATTTGAAGTTCATATATTATCTGGCATTTCAAATAATTCTAGTGAAATTTATAATTATCAATTTAAAGTTTACAAATTAGATTTAAAAAAAACTAGTATAAATCCTTTTAAATTTTGGCAATCTTTATATAGAGTAATTAAGGTTATAGTTTCTGTAAAACCGGATGTTTTACACCTAATTACTGTAAAACCAATTATTTGGGGAGGTTTGGCATCAAAAATATTTAAACCAAAAGTAGTAATTGCATCAGTGACAGGACTTGGTCAAATATATACAGATCAAAGGTTTTCATCTCTTTTAATAAAAAAAGTAATAGAAGTACTGTATAGAATTGCATATAGTGAAAAGTCTAATAAATTTTTTATTTTTCAAAATAAATATGATAAAAAATATATTCAAAGACTATTAAAACTCAATAAGGATAACATCATCATTACTAATGGAGCAGGAGTATATCTGAATGAATATAAGTGTAAGGAATTTCCAATAGGAGAACCTGTTTTCCTTTTCGCCTCGAGATTAATCAAAGCAAAGGGTATTTTAGAATTTATTGAGGCTGCTAATTATGTAAAAAATGCTAAATTTGTTATAGCTGGAGAGTATGATCCTAGTAATAGAGATTCCATTGATAAAAAGATTATTGAGAAGGCCATCTTGAAAAGTAAAGTAAGATTCCTTGGTTATATTGATGATATTGAAGAGCTAATAAACAAATCCTCTGTGGTGGTTTTACCTTCTTACTATGGGGAGGGTTTACCTAAAATTTTAATTGAAGCTGCAGCATGTGGAAGGCCAATCATTACAACAAATCTTCCTGGATGCAAAGAAACTATATTAAATGGAAAAACAGGTTACTTTTCCAAAGCTAAATCTTCTAAGGATCTTGCAAAGAAATTGAATATCTTTATAAAAAATCCAGAAAAAATTATTGAAATGGGTATACAAGCTAGGAGATTAGCTGAAAAAAAATACGATATTAATGAAGTTATTAAAAAACATATGTTACTTTACAAATCATTTCTAATTTCACAGAAAAAAATATAAGATTTAATGAAAGTAAAATAAAATTTTGACTGTTTTTTTATCTTTATTATTAACTTATTTTTTACTGAAATTAATATTGCCTTTTCTTAGGAATAATTTTGCAGATATGCCTAATCATAGGAGTTTACATAAATCCTCAATCCCCTCTGGTGGTGGCATTATTTTTGTCATTATAGGCATAATAGGTATGATCTTTTCTGGTAATTATTCAGCTTTACTCTGTTTTCCACTATCAATAGTAGGATTCTGGGACGATAAAGTTTCCCTAAATGCGCTTTTTAGATATTTTATCCACTTAATTACAGCCTCATTATTATTATTCTTTAGTCCTGTTGGAATTTATTTCTATCAGAATATTAGTCCTTTTTTGTTAATACCTGTTTTCATTTTTTACTTGCTTTCTGCAACTGCAATTATCAACTTCATAAATTTTATGGATGGACTAGATGGTCTGGTGGGTTCCTGTATGGCACTGATAATAGGTCTCTATTGTTTAATAGTAGATGCCTCATTCTTGCCTATCTTCGGTGCTATTTTAGGTTTTTTGATTCTTAATTGGCCACCTGCAAAGGTTTTTATGGGAGATGCGGGAAGTACTTTTCTTGGAGCTGTTTTTGTACTCTTTTTGCTTAATACCAATAGCGTTGAAAAAAGCTTTGCACTTTTGTTTGTTGGTATGCCTCTACTGGTGGACTCATCAGTTTGTGTAATTCGGAGGTTTTTAGATAGGCAAAAAATATTTGAGGCTCACTCTCTTCATCTTTTCCAAAGGTTACACAAAGCAGGTTGGTCTCATCGAAAGATAACCACTGTTTATCTTATTTCATCTTTATCAATAGCTTTAACCTATATTGTTTTTGGGATATTGTCATCGCTGGTTATCATGTTATTCAGTATTTTATTTGGATTATGGGTAGATAAAAAATATGCAATACCATTTAAAGTTTAGACTTATAAGTCTGTATTAATTAAGATGATTGATACATACAATAATCTGTTAATATTAACCCTATGTTTTTGAAAATTAAGATATGTCAAATATAAGAGAAACAATTTTAGTTACTGGAGCAGCTGGCTTTATTGGCGCGGCAATAGTTAAGAAATTGTTGAAGGAAGAATATGATGTCTTGGGAATTGATAATGTGAATGACTATTATGATGTTTCTCTTAAAGAAAGAAGAATTCATAATATAAATAATTTCTCTCAGAACACATTAGGTACATGGAAATTCCATCAAATATCTATTGAAGATTCAAATGAACTAAATGCAATATTTAAGAAAAAAGATATCAATATAGTAATAAATTTGGCTGCACAAGCTGGGGTTAGATATTCTTTAATTAATCCAGAGTCTTATGTCAGAAGTAATATTCTTGGCTTTTTGAATATTTTAGAATGTTGCAGAAAATATGATGTAAAGAATTTAATATATGCATCAAGTAGTTCAGTTTATGGAGGCAATAAAAATATGCCTTACAAGGAGTCTTCATCAGTTGATCACCCTGTTAGCTTTTATGCGGCTACAAAAAAATCAAATGAGATTATGGCCCACTCTTTCTCTCATTTATATGGAATATCTGCAACAGGTTTAAGATTTTTTACTGTTTATGGGCCATGGGGAAGACCTGATATGGCACCAATAATTTTTGCTAAAGCAATTATGGAAGAAAAACCAATCAAGGTTTTTAATTTTGGAAAAATGAAAAGAGACTTCACTTATATTGATGATGTTGTTGAGGGTATATACAAATGCTGCAAAAAACCGGCATCAATAGATGATCAATTTGACTATTTAAATCCAAATCCGTCTACCTCCTATGCCCCTCATAGAATATTTAATTTAGGTAATAATTCGACTGTAGAGTTATTATATTTTATTGAGTTGCTTGAAAAAAATTTAGGCAAGAAATCTAATAAGATATTAGAACCTATGCAAAATGGTGACGTAGTAGAAACTTGCGCAGATACTGATCTTTTAACTAAATGGATAGGTTATAAATCAAAAGTTTCCATAGAAGAGGGCATAGAAAAATTTTCACAATGGTTCTTAAAATTTTATAATTATGGAAAATGATTTATCTTTAAGGAAAATTTTTAAACTATATCAATAAATATTTTTCTTTATAAGTTCCCCGCTACCTACGCTCCAAACATTAATTTTATATTTAATAGCTTCCTTTGTATCTACTATCCCTCTTGTATCAAAAAGCCAAGATGGTGAGCGCATGTTTTTTGAGATCTCTTCCCAATCTAAACTTTTAAATTTTTCTGATTCAGTTAGAATAATAATTGCGTCAGCATTCTTCGTTAACTCTAAGATGTCTTTAGTAAATGTCCAAGATTTTTTATGAATAGAATATTTATCAAGATGTTCTTTCCCTTTTAAATCATGTTCTATTTGATTATAAGAAACCCTTTCATCAAAAATCGCTAGTTTCGCTCCTTCTATAAGGAGTTCTTGGCATATAGAAATTGCTGGTGACTCTCTGGTATCGTTAGTATTAGCCTTAAATGCAAAGCCTAGTATTCCAATCTTTTTCCCCGCAATTGTTCCAAAAAGTTTTTCATTGATAATTTGAGAAATTCTCTTTTTCTGCCAATTATTTATATTTAGTACACCTTGCCAATAATCTGCCACTTCATTTAGTCCATAATGTTTACAAATGTAGACAAGATTCAATATATCTTTTTTGAAGCAGCTCCCACCGAATCCAGGCCCTGGTTTTAAGAAATTTGTTCCAATTCTACTATCAGAACCAACAGCTAATGCCACTTCAGAAATATTCGCTCCTGTGGCTTCACATAAAGCTGTAACTGAATTAATTGAACTGATTCTTTGGGCTAAGAAAGCATTTGCTATTAATTTTGAAAGTTCAGAACTCCATAAATTAGTTGTGATTATTTTTGATTCTTCAATCCAATTTTTATAAATATTGCAAAGTGCAGAAATTGCTTCTGGATCGTCTCCACCAATTAATACTCTGTCAGGATTAATTAAATCGTTTATAGCACTACCTTCAGCTAAAAATTCTGGATTTGATAAAACGTAGAATTTCGTAGAAGATAATGAGTTTTGATCATTTATTTTATTTGGCGCATGTAGAATTTTTTTTATAGTTTCTGCTGTTTTTACAGGTAGGGTACTTTTTTCTACAACAATGGTCTCACCCTTTGCATATTGAGAAATTTTTCTTGCAGATGCATCAACCCATTTCAGATCGCTTGCTTGACCTGCTCCATGACCCTGGGTTTTTGTTGGAGTATTAACCGAGATAAAAATCAAATCGGCTTTTGAAATATTTAGTTCAACAGCTGTAGAAAAATGTAAATTCTTCCCTCTACATCTACTAATGATTTTATCAAGTCCAGGCTCGAAAATTGGTAGTTTTTGAAGATCAATATTGTTCCAGTCATTAATTCTTTGCTGATTTATATCAACAACGTTAATTTGAATATTTGGACATTTATCAGCTATTACTGCCATTGTAGGTCCCCCTACATAACCTGCTCCAATACAACAAATATTTTTTATTTTCATCACTGCGATTTTAAAATTTTTTTAAAATGATCAATAGTTAAGTCGAGACCCCTTGATAAAGAATAATTTGGTTCCCAATTAATTAATTGAATAGCCTTTTCAATATTTGGCCTTCTCTTTATTGGATCATCCTTTGGTAATGATATCTCTTTATATCGAAATTCACTATCAACTTTAACACTAATTAAGTAAGCAAGATCTTTTATTGTAATTTCTTCAGTATTACCAATGTTAATAGGGCCTATCGCATCAGAGTTCATGAAATTTATAAGACCATCAATAAGATCTTCAATATAACAGAATGATCTAGATTGGTTACCTTTTCCGAAAATAGTAAAAGGTTCCTTTTGAAGTGCTTGACAAATAAAATTGCTTATTACTCTCCCATCATTAAATGACATTTTTGGACCATAAGTATTGAAAATTCTTACTACTTTGGTTTCTAAACCATAAATTCTTTTAAAGTCAAAACACAATGATTCAGCCATCCTTTTCCCTTCGTCGTAACAACCCCTAATTCCAATATGATTAACTGAACCTAAATACTTCTCATCTTGAGGATGGATTTCAGGATTACCATAAACTTCACTAGAACTTGCAAATAGCAATTTCGAATTATTTTTTTTTGCAAATTCTAAGATATTTAGTGTACCTTGGAAATTTATTTTTGATGTTCTAATAGGGTCTTTTTGATAATGTATTGGTGAGGCAGGACAAGCCAAATGCCATATCCTATCAATTTTTAGTTTAAGTTTTAAAGGTTTTATAACATCATGATTTATAAATTTAAAATTTTTGTTATTTAAAAATCTTTGAATATTATCCGATTTTCCTGAGGTAAAATCATCTATACATACTACAAATTCTCCATTCTTTATCAATCGATCAATCAAGTTTGATCCAATAAAACCACAACCACCAGTTACTAAATTTTTCACAATTAAAATCTTATTGTTTTTTTATGTAATTCATTTTTGAAACTTTCTATTGTTTTTCTAATGCCGCAATCTAAATTAGTTTTTGCTTCCCAACCAAGATTATTTATATGTCTGGTATCTAGTTTTTTTCTAGGTGTTCCATCCGGTTTGCTATTATCCCAAATAATACGGCCTTCATAGCCAATATATTTTGCAATTTTTCTTGATAATTCATAAATGGATATTTCATAATCACTTCCAATATTTAGCCAATTTAAGGAATTGCCACTTGAATCTTTTGGAGAATTTGGATAATCAATTTCCCAATTTTCTAAAGCAAATAAACAAGCCTCGGCAAAATCTTCAACAAATAAAAATTCTCTCATAGGTTTTCCTGTACCCCAACAAACTACTTTATTATGGTTTTTGATTTTTGCCTCATAGAATTTGCGAATTAGTGATGCCATTACATGTCCATCATTCAAATTATAATTATCACCTGGTCCATATAAATTTGTTGGCATCAAAGAAATGGCATCAAAGTTATATTGATTTCTAAAAGCTTCACATAATTTTAATCCAGATATTTTGGCAACGGCATACCACTGATTAGTATTCTCTAAATAGTTACTTAATAAATATTCTTCCTTAATAGGCTGCTGACAAAATTTTGGATAGATGCAGCTGCTACCGAGAAATAAAAATCTGTTTACTCCATTTCTCCATGAAGACTCTATTAAATTATTTTGGATTTTTAAATTTTCCAGTAAAAATTTTACTGGATTTTCGTTATTTGCTTTTATACCTCCTACTTTTGCAGCTGCAAGAATTACAATATTAGGCTTATGTTCTTTTAACCAGATATCAACATCTAACTCTTTAGTCAGATCTAATTCCCTTTTTGATGCAATTAATAAATTTTTTTTCTCAATTGTGAATCCATTTTTATTTAATAATTTACATATTGCTCTGCCAACCATACCACTAGATCCAGCAACAAAAATCTTTTCTTTTTTAATAAGTCTAGGCATATGGATAATATTAAGATTGGTTCATTATCTCGGCTATAGTTTCTATTGAGTTTGTAGAATTAAATCCCTCTTTTCTAAGAATCAATTCCTTTTTAGCTTCTTCTGTATCATTTATTATCATTTCTGAAATGATATCTTCCAACGATAATTTTGGCTCCCAGCCTAACTCCTTTTTAGCTTTAGATGAATCTCCAAGAAGTTGATCAACTTCTGATGGCCTAAAATATCTTTGGTCAATTCTTATTACAATTTTTTTTGTATCAGCTCTAATCCCTACTTCATTAATTCCATCTCCATCCCAAATAATTCCTGAACTATTAACTCCACCCCAACCTAACTTTATTGAACAAAGTTCTATAAATTTTCTAACTGTTTCAGTTCTTCCTGTAGAAATAACGTAATCATTAGGTTTTTTTTGCTGTAGCATCATCCATTGCATTTCTACATAATCTTTAGCATGACCCCAATCTCTTTTTGCTTCAAGATTTCCTAAATATAAACAATTCTCAAGTCCTAAATTAATTCTTGCAAGACCTCTAGTTATTTTTCTAGTTACGAAAGTTTCACCTCGCCTTTTTGATTCGTGATTAAATAAGATACCATTACAAGCAAACATTCCATATGCTTCTCTATAGTTTACTGTTATCCAGTATGCGTATAGTTTTGCTACAGCGTATGGACTCCTTGGATGAAATGGAGTCTTTTCATTTTGAGGCATTTCTTTTGTTAAGCCATAAAGTTCACTTGTACTTGCTTGATATATTCTTGTAAAGTCCTCTAATTTTAGTAATCTGACTGCATCTAATACTCTAAGAGCCCCAAGAGCATCGCAGTTGGCAGTATATTCAGGAGATTTAAAA
>Ga0163110_10000961_pt1 | contig 14244 bp, 21 predicted proteins | sample CRUFie1St17metaG_FD_108703 | JGI IMG/M metagenome (GOLD analysis project Ga0163110, IMG submission 108703) | Marine microbial communities from the Costa Rica Dome - CRUD Field 142mm St17 metaG | ecosystem: Environmental > Aquatic > Marine > Oceanic > Photic zone | place: Costa Rica: the Eastern...
ACTAGATCCATACCACGCATACCATATAAAGCATCATCTCCGGCTTCTTGAATTCGTGAATTTACCAATTCAGTATTTTTAGCTCTTTTTTCTGCTTGTAATTCTTCAGCATATTGTCTTGCAAATGCTTTTGCTTGGTCTTCAGGAAGCGACCCATCCGATGTAGAAGTCATTTGTTATATAAGGTGTTGCTTTATCTGGGGATAGGATTTTTATAGAGCTGTCTTGATCCATCCACTGCTTTATCTTATCAAGTCTCTCCTTTTGAAAAAATTTAAATTTAGGATTGTACCAATCTTCAAGAAGATGTGATCCTTTTAATCTATTACATTTGGAACAAGAACAAATCATATTTGATTTAACATTATGTCCACCTTTAAATTTTGGAAGTATATGATCTATTGTCGCAGTGTCTTTGTTTACTTCTTTATCGCAGTAAGCACATTTCCAATTCCAAGATTCAAATATACATTGTCGAAATTTATGGCGAGCATTTTTTGGAGAGAGTTCAATTAAATTGGCTAATAAATCTTGCTCGCAGTGAATCACATGTACCTTGCAACCTTGTAGAAACTTTATGCTGCATAAACTTACACAAATGTAGTGGTTAATCCAATAATGAAACTAGCTCTACATCCTCTTCTTTTTCATAGTCTGCATCTTCGAGAAGTCTTAATAAATAATAATGAATTTTTTCTGTAACCCATTTAAGGTCTTCATCTTTTACATCATTAAAAATTGCATTAAGAGATAAATCTTTTGACGGAGTGCGTAAATGATCTGCTAGTAATTGTAAGGCTTTATATCTGTCTCTATTCATCTCCTTTAACATCTTAATCACCACTTGCCTCTGGTACTATTACTGGAGAACTCTCAGCAGCTTCTGCTTCTTTAATTTGTATTTCTATAATTTCTTTAGCACCTAAAACTTTTAAATAAGAATTTTTAGCTGTTATAAGTTGAGATTCTAATTGCTGTATTTGTTTTGATAATGTTGAAGCCTGTTCATCTATTTGCTTTTCAAAATTTTTAAGATTTTCTAATGATACTCCGCAAGACATTTTTAATATGTAACTACTTTGAGTATAACCCTAGAATTATCTATTAACAATCATTGTAGTCTCTTGCTATCTGTCCACCTATCTCTGATCCTTTATCCTGTGCAAACATAGTTACAAAGCCTGCAGCAAGCCATCCAACGATTGGTATATTACTAAATGCAGGTGCAGCTTTAACTCCTACAGAGGCTCCTACGACTTTTCCTGTAGCGTTTCCACTACCTTCTACTTTTATGCAAGCAATGTCTTTCTCAGTCATTACGGTTCCCTCTACTCCATCTTTACCAGATTCTCGTTGCATTGTATAAGTTTCTCTTAAACTTAATTTTGACTCTTTATTACCAAATACACCTTTTGGCTCAGTAAGTAACTTAACTCGGTTTAAAACTTTTGGATCGTTTGCTTTATATTTGATACTGTAGCCTTTTTCAGATGCAACAATACTGTAAGAAGTATAGGGACCAACTGGAAAATTAACATTAGGATATGGACTTTTAAATCTATTAGTAACTAAAGTACTCATCAAAGAGATATTAGATATCCCTAAGATGGATACTAAAGCTATTATTCCCCAATTTCTCCTATATCTGCTATACATTTTTCTTAGAACTAGTCTCTGTCACTATTTTAATCGGAGCCTGTTCGATACGCAAGATCTGAGTAGGTAAAGATGATGATGGTGGTTTAGATCCGTCTTTTCCATCATTCTTTTTCTTACCCACATCCACCGAAAATGTGGCTAGGCACCCTGTGAAAACGCTTGCTATGAAAGTGATGTCCTTGGGTCCACCATCTTTAGCTAAGCCTGGAAAAGAGACATAATTTAAAGAAATTATGAATCCGGCCCAGACCATAACGCCCAATCGTATGAAGGTTCCTAAAATTTCTAATTGCTCTTCTTTGTCATCAATGCTTTCTTTGATTTTTGAGAAAACATTTTTTTTCTCTTGTGTCTTAGAAGACTCTTTTAAATTTTCAGTCATTTTATAATCTCAATACATACTAAGTCTACCCTCATGTAAACTTATGTATAGTAATTAAAAGGTACTAAAAATGCGGAAATTATTCCCTTTGTTGATATTGATATTTGCCCCAGCAGCCAGAGCAGATATCACTCATAAATTATCTAGCAGCATACAGCTACAAGTAAACGCTGCTGCCACTCAAGTATCACGAATCGGAAATAGCTATAGTGTTTCTGGAAACAATGTAACTACTCAGTATACACCTGAAGGTGGTTCAGCTACTAACTCAATTGGCTCATTGACGATATCTTCAGGAGTTGGTTCAATACCTACACTTTCAGCAGTGCAGGCCACAGCAGGTGAATCTTGGAGTTTCACGCAATCATTTACACAAGCAGATGCGATAGCCACAAGTGCTCCAAGCACAGGTGCAGTAGCTGCTTATTCTGATCAAACTTCAACTGCAGCAGGGGTCGCAGGATCACTTGCAGGTACAATTGACTCATCTTCAACTATTGGGTTGACTTCTGGAGGCGCAGGTACAGTTGCGACAGGTCAATTTGTAAGCGAAATTTTAATAAAATGAAACTAAAGGATCATGCCTTTGCAATAAAAGAAAAAGAAGATGATGAGACAGATGAGAAAAATAATACCTGTAATCTTTCTAAGTCTGATGAGCACGACTGCGAAGGCAGTACCAGTAGTTCCAAACTTTAATACAGGTGTACTTCAGTCTCATACTGAGACTACTTCAAAAGTGACTGAGACAATAAATGTAATTGATTATCAAACAGGCTGGCAATATACCGTAACTGGCAATAATATAAAGACAGATAGTAGTAGTTTGGTTCCTCCAGCCAAAAGTGTTACTCAAACGCTGAATGGAGTTAATTCAACGTGGACAAATTTAGATTCCTCAAATATGCCAAACTTCTCGATCATAGACGAGACAAAACCTTGGCAGATGACAACTACACTGAGCCAGCCGGGATTAAAATCACAGACGATAATCCAGAGGACTACCGACATAAAATCTGTAACAGATACAACTTCAACCTTCAGTCAGTAAAATATTTACTTTTAGCTTTAAATATATTTAGTGCTCCTATATATGCAAACGAGGTGGGAGGGGTTTCAGCTACTGCAAACCCGATTGCGAATTCTTCGGGGTCAGTCTCAAATTTAGCGGTGCAAAATTTAGCCGGACCGTACCTTACTAATACATATGGAGGTGGGGTTTCCTGTCAAGGATCTACTCTTACAATTACTCCTTTTGCTACATTGCAAGACTCATGGAAAGAACCTTATGAACCTTCTTATCTTGATCCTGTATATGATAATTCAGATGTAGATAATGATGGTTTATTAGACAATCCTGGGGCTATTCTTTATGAAAAACCTGTAAGAACAGGTCAAAAAACAAATCACAATATTGGATGGGGTATCAGTATGAATATAACCATACCTCTTGATAAAAGACACAATGAAAATTGTCTACGTGCTTCCAGCAGTCAGAATCAAATAAATAAACAAATATTAGCTAATAAAAGATTAGATTTCGAGATGGCAAGATTGAAGCACTGTGCCGAGCAAAAACGGTTGGGAGTGACGTTTGCAAAAACTAGTCCATCAGCTCAGATTTGTGCGGATATTGTAGTTGCAAATCCTCACGGTGTTGTTCCTAATCATCGTCATTCGATTCCGAAATAAGTTTCTTTTTTCTTTTCAATCCTTTAAATTTTTCTCTATCTTTTTTTCCTAATAAACCTTTAATTCTCTTTATAAGTTGCTTTATTAAGGGCTTTATTAACTTTAATAAGATGGGTGTTGCAGCTGCCGAAGCCGTTGCTACTACTGCGATTGCAGCTGTAGTGCTTACTTGCGATGTATTTGGAAGTAATTTTTCAAGACTAGAGCTTGGTTCATACAAAATTACACAAATATTTCCTTGTAATTCATGACCTACAACTATCTCATCTCCACTACGTGTTAAATCTCCAACTCTTGGTTGATTTGGAGCTGGGCATTCTTTCTGATTATCTTTTGGTATGTTATCTAATTTTGGATCAGGAGTTCCTAATTCACTCTCATTATCTTTTTGTTCTTCTTCTTTTTGTTCTTGTTTTTTTCTTGGGGCAGTTCGTACATTAGGAACTACAGCATCTTCAACATAAATTAATTCTTCTGGCTGGTAATCTATTGCTTCATAAGTAGGAGATCCAGCATCACATAAAACTACATTTCCTCTCTCATCCTCATCTACTAAATTTTTTGATTTCTTGTTTAAATCGTTAAATTTCACACAGCCTGGCAAATCTATGATTGGATTACCAATCTGTAAAGTCACTGGAGGACTCTGCGGTAATGATTGTACAGTTGAAAAATAATAATTATCAAGTTTAGGAATTACTACAGTATTAATTGAAATTTCTGGAATATCAGACAATTTTAGAAATTAGTTGAAGGAAGTTTAGGTACTACTGGACCAGTAACATCAGGTATAGGAAGAGAGTCTCCTAAAGAATCTCCTAGATTACCTGTAATTGATTCCATAGCTTTTTCTTTTATAGTGTTTATTATTGCATCTTTATTGATGTAAACAAACAAACCACTACCTACAACTGTTAAAGAAAGTACTCCTGAAGCAACAGCTATTGCGTTAAAAATTTTCTGCATTTTTTTAGTATTTATTTAAATTTTACTAAATTGATCTAATTACTGCAAGTTGCCTATGTCTATTCTGATTAGAATTTATGCTGTTTCTAAAGCTTGTATTCTTGCTTCAAGTGCATTATTCTTTGTTGATAATTCTTGTATTGCCTTTACTAAAACAGGAATAAGGTTTCCTTGTGTTGCCTCAAGTTTATCTGGATTTGAGTCATAAACTAAATCAAGATACTCTGCACCTGTTTGAACCTCTTGTAATTCTTGTGCAATAAAACCAGCACTTACTGTACCATCTTTTGTTGGTACACCTTCTCGTGTCTGCCATTTAAATTGGCGAGGTTTAAGGGTATTAACAAAATCTAATCCTACAGGTAAATCAACTATATCAGTTTTATCTCTTCTATCTGATAAAGAAGTTATTGAAGTTACTGCACAACGCAAGCTGGTAATGCTGCTAGTACCTAAAGTAATTTCATAGTCTACAGTTGCACTACTAGCTGCTGCGTGTGCACCTATAACTATATTATATTTTCCTGTAGTAATTGTTGATCCAGCAATCAATCCAATACAAGTGTTGTTAGATCCAGCGAAACTACTCCCTCCAGTTATATCACTACCAGCACCCCTACCTACACAGGTATTAGCTTGACCAGAAGTACAACTATCTAAAGCTAAACATCCCACGGCAACATTATTTGCTCCTGTAGTATTAGCTGTACCAGCCATCCGACCTACAAAAACATTTTCATTCCCTGTAGTATTTGCTTTACCTGCTTCATGACCAACAAATGTATTTTCAACACCAGTGCTATTATTCATACCTGCCTGATAACCAACAAAAGTGTGATAATTAGTAGTAGCATAATAACCAGCCATATATCCAAAGGCTGTATTTCCATTAGCAGTAGTCTGGGTTCGTAAAGCATTATATCCAAAAGCAGAGTTACTATGTCCTGATGTGTTTTCTAGCAGTGCTTGAAAACCAACAGCAGTGTTAACATTTCCAGTTGCATCTTCTAGTGCTTGGTAGCCAATTGCTACATTTTGGTGTCCAGTAGTAGTTTTTAAAGCATACGCACCTACGGCAACATTTGATCCATTTTGGTTATCTGTTTGAGATTTTAAAGCTTCAAAACCTATTGCAGTATTATTATCGCTACTTGTGATTGCTGTACCTGCGTCATACCCAATAAGTGTATTATTAACCGCATCAGTGCCAGTAAAACTGTCTCCAGCATTAGTACCGCCTACTGTGTTGTACTGTGAATCAGAACTTAAACCGCCTGCAGCACTGGTGATTGTGATGGTTTTTGTAGCACCAGTGCCAGATGCAGTTACAGTACTACCAACAAAATTTAAAGTGGTAGCAGCCGTAGATAATGAACTACCTTCCTCTTGTACAGTAATTCCTCCTGAAGAGGCTGCTGTGAGTCTACCCTGTGCATCTACTGTAATACTCGCATTTGTATAACTACCAGCAGAAACTGAGGTGTTTGCTAATTTAGCAGCAGTCACAGCCTGTCCAGCAATTTTTGCTGTTGTCACTGTTCCGTCAGATACGACTCCTGTATTTACTAATTCACCTAATACCAACCCCCAAAAATCTAACCCACTAGCTGGAGCTGTGGTAAAAACTATAGTGGCTGCATTAATCGTATAGTCCGTTCCAGGATTTTGTAATACACCACCAACAGAAACTAAAGTATTATTGACACTTTCTGGATTTATACTCTGACCAGAGACTTGTAAGTTAAAAGTCGTAGTACTTCCGTTAAAACTACCGCTTATATCATCAACTTCCCTATTTTGATTTAGGAAATTAGGTTCTGATCCTATGTATGCCATCTAAATTTTCTATTACTTTATATCTAGTTTAAAATGGCTAATTTTTCCAAATAATATTGCTATTACCCTCCTTCAAGGGTTTTTACTCTAGCTGATAATTCTTTTATAGCATTTACCAAAATAGGCACTAACCTTTCGTACTTCATTCCATAAGACATTTCATCTTCATTTAAATGAACTACAAGAGAATCGTCATTAGATGTGCCATAACCGTTTGTTTTCTCAACTTCCAATGCCTCTTGTGCTAAAAATCCAATATGTAATTTACTTCTTTTCTTAGATCCATCTGGTGTTCCATAAGGTTGCTCATCTGTACCGTACCATGTTCTTCTATCCCATCTATAAGTGACAGGGCGTAGTGCCTCTACCCATGCAAGACCAATATTAAAGCTGGTAACATCTGTTTTATCTCTAGAGTCAGATGATGAAATAGAAGTGTCCGCACAATATAAGTTAGATATGCTGTTATTACCTAGAACTACATTGTTTGAGCCAGTTGTGATTTGTCCTGATGGAGAAGTAGACCAACCAGCACCTGAACCTAAAATTAAATTATTACCTCCAGTAGTTAAATCGTAACCTGCTTGATAGCCAACAGCAGTGTTGCTATCTCCTTTACAACTATATAAAGCTTCTCTTCCAAGGGCAGAATTGAAATTAGCTTGTGTAGCAGAAGTACTGCCTCGCATACACATATAACCTATTGCTGTATTATTTTCACCTTCATCAGCACCATTTTGTAAAGCCATATAACCCATGGCAGTATTGTACTTAGCAGCACCTGCTGGATCACCACCCATACACTCAAAACCTATAGCTACATTTCTAGAAGCTCCAGTAGTAAGTCCTTCCCCTGCCTCAACACCTATTGCGATATTGGATGTGTAAGTTGCACTTGAAGTTAAGTTATATAAAGCTTTATATCCAATAGCTATGTGCTGATCCGCATCCGTTAAATTATAAGCAGCTTGCCTTCCAATTGCAGTATTGTTACCACCTGTGCAATTTTCTAAACAATTTCTTCCAATTGCAACATTTCCAGTACTAGCAGCACTTTTTAAAGCTAATCCTCCGATTGCAACATTAAATGAACTCGTGAGAGTTTTACCAGCTTCAAACCCCAGTAAAACATTCTCATCACCTGTTATTGCTCCCGTCCCAGCGTCATACCCAAGTATCGTATTGTCTTCCCCACCCGAAGCTATATTACCACCAGCATTAGTACCTCCTATTGTATTTCTTTGTGCGTCAGAAACTAACCCAGAAGAAAGTCCTGTTAAACCAGATCCATCACCACTAAAAGCAGTGGCAGTACATGTACCAGTAACGGTTACACCAGTACCTGAAGTTGCTAATTTTGTTGCGTTTGAGTGTTTTAGGGTGACAGTAGAATCAGACGCAATGCTTATCGAATCATCTGAACTTTGTCTGTGCCGTATATTTTCTACTCTAATTGCTGACATAATTTAAAACTAAATTGCTTGTAATATCTAGTTTAAAATGTCTAATTTTATGTAAAAACTTCTACTAAATTATTCTCAGCAATATTAAGTTGCAAAAAGTCTAAACCCACCAAAGTAACATAAGTTTGGTTCTGTGTATTCAGTTGTACCTTCATCATGCCAACCTTTTAATCTTAAAGTATCACCTACAGCTAAACTTACTATTTGTGAATGCTGTACTTGATATATTTTATTCGATCCTGCTGATTGTGCTGTTGTTTCACCTATCGCCTCAAAATTACTACCACCATTCTTACTTATAAGACATCTAATCTTATCATCACTTTGAATATCATCTATACCATATGCACCAAAAGCATAATAAATACCAGCTTGACCAGATTGCACTGTAAAGACACCTGTAGATTCATCCCACCCACCATTGTTAACACTTGGATTTACTGCTTGATTTCCTAAATTTATAATATCAGTATATGTTTGGGTACTTATCTGATGGTGTGTATCTTGGGCTCCAAACCAAGCGGGATTTTGTGTAGCAATTCCAGTTAAGGCAGAACCATCAATAGCTGGTAATGCACCTGTCAGGTTAGCTGCTGGTAAAGAAGTTAGACTTGCACCTGACCCTGAAAAAGTTGTTGCTGTACACGTTCCAGTAACACTGACGCTTGTAGCAGCACACGCTCCAGTGACACTTACGCCAGTTGATGTAGTTGACAGCTTTGCAGATCCACTGTGTTTAAGACTCACACTAGAATCTGATGCAAGTGTAACTGAATCATTATTACTAGAAGTATGGCGTATATGTTCTACTTTTACTCTTGACATAATTTAAAACTAAATTGCTTGTAATATCTAGTTTAAAATGGCTAATTTTATCTCAACTAGGCTTGGTAGGCCAAGTAATATTATCTGGATCTGACTGTGTAGGGACATCTCTAAGAGCTTGACGATATGTTCTCCAATCATCTGATAACGTAACATCGGTACTAGCTCTCCAATCGGATGCTGCTAATAATGCATTTCTTTCTCTTCTAACGTATCTCCATTTCTCAGCAAGAATTTCTTCATCTGTTGGTTGACTTGCATTTAATTTTGCAATTTCTTCATCTGTCATTTTGATGGTGACCCCATCTACCATTTTGTACATTAGCTTTCTCCGTATTTATAAAGTAGGAATTGTGTGTACTGTGTGAAAAGTATGTTAGCAGAATCAGTTGATTCTAATTCTAAAGAGTATATTCTTTTATTTGCAGTTTTAAAAGATCCATACACTTCCATTTTGTTATCAATTTTCATAGGAGCCATTCCCCTTACTAGAATACTACCATAACTTGCTAAATTAGAAATTTCAGCAATAAAACCCAATTTCTTGTGATTTCCAACACCAGTTCTTACAACATATTTACTGTCATTTCCAACACTTAATGCATTATCACCATGTCCATAAAAAGTTTCATAAGTAAGATCCCCACTAACATAATCATTCCCACTACTATCTTTTGGTCTAAGTACTAAAAGATCTTCATTCGCACTGTATTTAATATTCTTACCAATTAACAAATACATCCCCTCATCAAAACCTGTAAAAGTTATTGTAGCTACATTAGTAGATCCAACTTCTTGTTTTGATACAAGCTGTAAACCTGCATCTGTGGCTGCAAAAGAAGATGGAAACCTAGCAGTTGGTAAGTTTCCTGATGATAAATTATCAGCATTTAAATTAGATGGATCATCTGCTGTTACAGTCTCAAATCCTAATTGACCTACTGCTGTAGCTCCACTACCAGTTATGCTGTTTACCTGTAAAAACTTATCTGCCGTTATATTATCAGAAGGCAAAATCATTGTGTAAGATTGCCCTGCACTATTAGGAGGTGCCTTTATTTTTATATTATTGGATTGTGTTAAATCATTTAGTTGAAGCGTTCCATCAATATCATCACCTGTTACCTCAAGAACACCTGTTCCATTAGGTGTTATTGTTAAATCTCCATCGCTTGTTAAAGATTGTATTTCATTTATCTCTATTTTTGACATACAATAAATAAATTATTACTTTATTCTAAAACATATTTATGTTACGCTACTTAACTTTCAATATATTTATAAAGGAGAATTTCCGTCCCAGAGGTAAATCCTCGGTCAGAAAGAGGAGTACAATTAATTTCTATTCCATGTGCTCTCCAATTTATTGCATCAGCATTATATTCATCAGTAAATGTGGCATATAATTCATATTTATTTGCATTAACAGCACCTGAACCACTGCCATAATTTGGATCAAACCCTCTAAGTGTCATCCACATATTTCCTGGGTAATTATAAATATCTGCAACAAATGAATTAGTCATAGTGTTGGTTGAACTATATCGTAAATTTATAATATCGTTATTTCCAGTATAACTTTCGCCATGGTCATGACTACTAGAATTCATGTAATACCATCTTTCATAATGTATCATACCTTGAGCATTGCCACTAGAATCTAACCACGCCATCCTCATATTAACTTCATTGGTATAAATATTACTTCCTCTTATTACTAAATGTTTTGCAATCATTTTATACATCGTATCGTTTTCTAGATTAGAAAAAGTAATACTTGTAACATCAGTAGAACCAACAGCTTGTTTCTGCACTAATTGAAAAGCAGCACCTTTGCTTGCAAAACCTGTGCTAGGAAATCTAGCAGAGGGCACTGTTCCTGACGTTAAATTATCAGCATTTAAATTTGATGAATCTGCTGATGTTATTGACGCATACTCTAACTGTCCTGTGGCGGTTGCTCCGCTACCTGTAATACTTTTAACTTTTAAAAATTTATCTGCCTCAATATTATTATCAGGCAAAATCATAGTATAACTTTGACCAGAACTATGAGCAGGGGATTTTATTTTTACTGAATTAGTATTATTAGAAGAATTAAGTTGTAATGTACCATCTGCTCCACCTACACCTTTTACTTTTACGAGCCCTGTTCCTTTAGGACTAAGTTTTACGTTTGTGGCAGTACTAACTATTTCATCAACTTTTATTTTTGACATCTACATACTGATGATATTTTTTTATTTTACTAGGTAAACATCTCTTCAATCTTATTCATATATAAGAGTATCTCTAATGTGCTTTTTAAGACTCATTATATTTGTAAAGTAAAATTTGTGTACCAGATTGAAGATATCCACTTTGAGAAACAGTTATTCTAACCCCATGTATTCTATCTGTATCAGTAGCATTATTAAATCCTGCATAAATTTCGCATTTATTATCATCATTACCTCTTAAATGACCTTGTATTAACATAAAAGTTTTATTGAAAGTATTAGAACCAGAGCTTGTGTGATTTACGGTATGTCGTGTAGCTGTATAAAATTCAATATCAAAATAATATTTAGACCCATTATTGCCTGTGTACAATGGTATTTGCTGGTCAGTACTTGAACTAAGACTATCAGTATTATCACTCCATCTATAATAACTTATATTATTGTGAACATTATTACTTGAATCTAACCACTGCATGTGTATATAATTAACAGAACCGCTTATATTGGCCTCTTTAATAATCATTTTATACATTCCATTATCTGCTAAACTCGTGAAATCTATTTGTTGAATCGTATCATCACTTGATACAGTTTGTTTTGATATTAATTGATAACCTGCACCTGCTGAACCATCTAAACTATATCTAGCTGTTGGTACTGTACCGCTAGTAAAATTACTAGCATTTAAACTACTAAGATCAGCAGCAGGTGAATCTGCATATTCTAATTGCCCAACGGCAGTACTACCGCTACCAGTTATACTTTTTACCTTTAATAGCTTACTTGCTGCAATCTGGTTATCAGGCAAAATGATTGTGTAATTTTGTCCTGCACTATTAGCTGGAGATTTTAATTTTACTCCATGACTATTATTAGAGCAATTAAGTTGCAATGTACCATCATTACTTGCACCTTTAACTTCTAAAGCTCCATTCGTTCCTTGTGTGCTTATTTTTACATTCTCATTAGTACCACTTGCCTCAATTTCATCTACATTTAAATTAGCCATAATTTTAAAATTAAATAATTTTTAGACAAAAGTCATAACAGAGCTAGAAGTAATCGTAAGAGTGGCACCAGAAGCAATAGTCAAAGGTCCTATTGATAAATAATTTTTACCTGATGTTGTTGCGAAACTGGCATCTAATTGATTTTCTGCTTCTAAAAACAACTCCTCATTACCTGGTCCTATTAAACCTGCCCCTGTTGAAGGAAGGTTTGTGAGTCCTGACCCATCACCAACAAAAGCTGAGGCAGTAATACCACTACTACCAAAAGTTCCTACTTCAGTCCCATCTGAAACTAATCCGACAGTACCAGATGCTTTTCTATATAATCCTGTGTCTGTATCTGCACTGAAAGTTATAGAGGGAAGACTACTTGATCCTGCAGGAAATGACCCTCCTGCATTTATGTAATCAGCAGTTGCATATATTATTCCAAAGAATGCTTGACCATTCGCAGGAGCCGAACTAAAAACTATGTTCGTTCCTACTAAATTAAATCCTGAAGACCCAGTAGGATCTGGTTCTTGAATAACACCATTTACAGATATTAAAACTTGTTGAGGCGATTTTGGAAAAGGAGAAGGAGCAGCACCTGAAACTTGTAAAGCAAAACTTGTAGTACTCCCATTAAAACCACTGCTTATGTCATCAATTAACCTGTAATCTTCAGCAGAGCGAATAGTATTTCCAATATATGGCATAGCAGATTAACCTAGAAGTCTTCTTAATTTCTTTAATTATTTTAAGCTCAGTAAATATGGGACTTTTTAACTATTAGGTCCTAATGTAGATGGCTGAGTAGGCCAAACTACATCTGTAATTACGGTATATGTTTGAGGAATGTCTCGTAAATTTTGTCTATAAGCAGACCACTGAGCCTGATCAACAGAACATCCTGGAATAACAGTCCAGTCTGTAGATTTTAAAATATAATCTCTTTTTTTTCTAATATTTTCCCAAGTAGAATCATCTAATTCTAATACTTTTTCTCCATAAACTATAATTTCAATAGCCTCAACTTTTGATTTAAGACTTTCAAAATTGTCAGATAAATTTACTAGATCATTATTAACTGATAATCCCATTTTATGTCTGTTCTAAATAACTTACGGAAACGTCAAGAGTACTAGCACTATCAGTTCTTACTCTTAAAACATCACTAGATTCCATAATTACCTTTGATCCACTAATTAATTCCAATGAAGAGCCGGCTGGCACTGGTGCATTTTTTAAAAGAAATACATCATCTCCTGAATTAGTAACTAAAAAAACATCAACGTCAGCACTTGCTCCAGTTTTATTAGAAACTAAAATACTTAAAAGAACTAATGTTGCAGAAGCACCTGCCGATAAGACATTTGCATTAGTGCTGGTATGTGCATCAGTTACACAACTTGATTTTGTATTGACTTTGAAGGTGTTTGCCATATTATCCTAAAGCAATAATTAGTGCTAAGTTTTCCTCAGAGTTAACATTACCTGTAATTGATAATTCTCCATTAATTTGGACATTACCTGTAAAGGTCGCAGCTCCATTAGAATCTATTGTAAGACGACTTGACCCACCAGTAACTAAAGCTAACTCGTCAGAAGCCGGACTTATTATTCCTGTATCAAAATCTCCAGAAAATTTTAAAGCACAGTTAGTAGTAGAACCTCTTACTAATTCAGAATTAGAAGCATCCTGTCTTAATAAAGGAAATCCACCTGGTGTTATTGCATCATGTACTACAATAGTTTTTATAGAAGTATCTACAGTTACTTCTCCATCAGCACCTCTAAAGTTGTTGTGCTCAGCTGTTGTTCCTCTTCTAAATTGAACTTGGGTTGCCATAATACTATCCTAACGCTACTGCTATTGCGGTAGCAAAACTCTCCGTACTTATTGTCCCATCACTGTCAGGGACAGTCATGGTTCTTGTTGTACTGCCTGTAATTCCAGAGCAATCAAGTGCAACTATTTTTGTATTGTCACTATTGTTTCTAACTCTAAATCCACTGTCATTTGTTACTACAGCTGTTGAAGTTATTGAAGCTAATCCAGTAAATGTAGTTTGACTTGATCCTAATGCAACAGAAGAACTTCCGATAGTAACTGTGCTATTTGCAAGATTATTATTGGCAATTGATGAGGCAGTTGTTAATACTGTGCCTGTTTCTGCCGGTAAAGTTATTGTCACATCAGCTGTGGC
>Ga0163110_10000962_pt1 | contig 14243 bp, 13 predicted proteins | sample CRUFie1St17metaG_FD_108703 | JGI IMG/M metagenome (GOLD analysis project Ga0163110, IMG submission 108703) | Marine microbial communities from the Costa Rica Dome - CRUD Field 142mm St17 metaG | ecosystem: Environmental > Aquatic > Marine > Oceanic > Photic zone | place: Costa Rica: the Eastern...
ACCTGAACAAGCAATAAACGCTGCAACACTAAATGGTGCCTACTCTATGGGTTTATCCGATGTTTCGGGAAGTATTACCAGAGGGAAATTGGCAAATTTACTTATCACAAAAAATATTGAATCATTAAATGAATTACCCTATTATATTGGGGATAATTTGATCGATAAAGTTTTCATTAGAGGTAAGGAAATTTTATAATTTTTCGTCAACTATTTTTAAAATCTCTTTTTCCTTTAAATCTGTAATTTTTAAAATTTCATTTGCTTTTGATAAGGTCTCTTTAATGAAAACTTTATCCTTTAAATCATTACAATTTATTCTAACATTCAAAAAAGCTCCGTTAATTGCAGCTTTTATACAATACATTGCTACTCCAACATCAGTAATTGAGTTTGGGTTGCCTTTCTTAGCCATTTCGTGTATTAGGCTTAAAGAATCAAAGCATACTTCCATAATTTTAAAAGGAATCTCTATTGCATTTCTTGTTGCCAATTGAATTTGGTCTATTCTAAATTTCTTCTCTTGATCTGAATCTTTAGGTAATGAAAAAGCATTCATTATTGAGTTAAAAGCATCGGTATCATCATCAACTAAATCGATTAATTTTTGTTGTAATATCATTCCTTTTTCTCCCCAGTCTGAAAAAAACTCCCAATTATCATCCCAGCCTCTTTTATGAGCAGATAAATTTGCTACCATTACGGCCAATGAAGCACCTAATGCTCCACAGTAAGCAGAAATAGAGCCACCACCTGGTGCTGGAGATTCACTTGATGTTAAATTTGCGAAATCCTTAATAGACATTTCTGATAAATCTCTACTCTTTTCTTCAATCATATATTCGATAACTCTGGTTTTCGGATTAAATTCGCCTAACTCATCTAAACCCATAGATTTTACAGCTATATGAATTATCTCACTTTCAGGAATTGCTTTAGATCTATTTTGTTTTGATAAAAAGAATTTTCCAGCATCGATTAATACTTTTTTTGGAACTAGTCCTATTAATTCAGAACCTGTAACTCTCATTCCTCTTGCTTGAGCTCTTTCACAAGTTTTATCAAAAACCTCATGTAAAGGGGTTGTTTCAATGTTTGTAATATTGTAAGAAATTTGAGCAACTCCATATTCTTTTATAAACCACCCAATACCTTTTAAATTTTTAAAATATCCAGGTGTTCGTTCAGGATTATTATTTTTATCTGTAATAATCTTACCTGTTAAATTTCCCCCTTCTCTTTTGATTCTACCAGCTTCTCTTAAATCAAATGCAACTGCGTTAGCTCTTCTTGTTGAAGTGGTATTTAAATTTACATTATAGGCTACTAAAAAATCTCTGGCACTAATCGCGGTAGCACCGGATTTTTTAATCTCATCATTAAAGTTTGAGGGGCCAAAATCTGGCATCCAAGACTTGTCATTTAATTTTTTTTCTAAACCTTCGTATTCACCAGCTCTACAATTAGCTAAATTTTTTCTTTTTTCTTCTTTTGCCGCATATTCATAACAATAAACTGGGATGGAAAGTTCTTTACCTACTCTTTCTGAAAGTTTATGAGCTAATTTAACTGTCTCTTCCATTGTTATACCTGAAATGGGAATCAAAGGACATACATCAACCGCACCCATTCTTGGGTGTTCACCCGAATGATTTCTCATATCAATCAATTCTTTTGCCTTTTCTATTAAATTAAAGGCCGCATCAACAATTATTTCAGACTCACCAACAAAAGTAATTACAGTTCTATTTGTTGCTTTTCCTGGGTCAACATTCAATAATTTAATACCAGGATAATTTTTGACTGAATCAACAATTTCGTTAATTATAGACTGGTCGTTTCCTTCCGAAATATTAGGAACACATTCAACTAATTTTTTCATTTTTGTTTTGTAATATATTTTAAAGATATTAATATTAAGTAAGAATAAAATAAGTGGAGATAAATATTATAAATTTTGAAAAAAAATTAGAGAAAAACTTCTTTGATTTAAACATAGAATGGCTCAATCATTTTTTTAAAGTTGAAGAATTTGATTATGAGGTATTATCAAAATCTAAATATTACATAATTGATAAAGGTGGAGAGATATTTTTTGCAAAATTTAAAAATGAAATTGTCGGAACTGTCGCGCTGATGCCAACGAATGAAAATAATGTTTTTGAATTAACAAAAATGGCTGTAAAGCCAGAGTATAGAAATAAAGGGATTGGCAAAAAACTTCTACAGAAATGTTTAAGTTTTTCAAAACAAAAAGGTTGTAAGTCATTGATTCTTTACTCTAACAGAAAACTTAAAAATGCAATCTATTTGTATCATCAATTTGGTTTTGAAGAAGTTGATATGGAGCAGAACTCACCCTATTTAAGAGCAAATATTAAAATGGAAAAAAAGATAAGTTAAACTCTTCCCTTTAAAGCATTAAATACCCAAGCATTAGCAAAAAAGCCAAGACCAGCAGAAACAAACCCCCATCCCGCAATTTCATTGTATTTAAACACACCTAGCGCTATCAATACGACACCGAAAAATATCATAATAAAAGTTGCCCAACCTAAAACTGTATTCTTATTCATCATTTTTTTTCCTTTTTTTCTTTCTCTTTTTATTTTTTTCCTTTTTTTGTGAAAAATCTGTATCGACAAAAGTAGCAATCTCATCAGGTGTTAAAATCACTGAGAGAGATTTTACAAAATTAATTTCTAATTGCTTTAAGCTCTCTTGTCTAGCCTGCTTTGATGAATCTGTTTTTTCGACAATCTTATTATAGTTATCATATTTTTCAAGTAACAATGCTTTTAGTATTTCTTTTTCAAAATCATCTAATGAAAATAATTCAACACACCTTGGAAGGGTCTTGTTTAACTCTTCATAAGAGTCAATTGTAGTAATATAAACCGATGATTCAAATTTTGGAGGTGGTATATAACCTCTTTGACCTCTTTGAATTCCATATGGTTGTTGCGCAAGCAAATTTGAAAAACTCAATAATGCTAAAAAAAGTAGTAGTTTATTCATCATTAATTTTGCGATGCAATTTATAAATTATTTATAAGTAAAACTTATCTAGGATTTATAATTTTAATATTCTTTTGTCTTCCGTTAACATATCTGTGTCCGTCAACCCCAAAAAAACCTGCCTCCTCAAGCATTATTCTAATATCTCTATCCCATTCTTTTATATATGATGTATTATTTAGTTCTATAGCATAAACGGTGTTGAAATTTAAAGGATAGTCTCCAGTTCCTTCAACTCCACCCTGAGCATCCCACATTCCAATGGTTGGTCCAGATGAGTGGCCATATAACCCCAGGGGATGAGTATAAATCGAGGGTCTGAGACCATTTTTTTTTGCATCGGATAACGAATTCAATAAAATTTCATTTCCCGTATGCCCCTCGATAAAATTTGATGTTAATATATCCTGAAGAAGATTGGCGTTATCAAAAGCTTCTTTTAGAAAAATGGGGACATCAAACTCATCATCCTTAAGAACATATGCCATTTGTTGACAATCAGAATTAAGTCGTAAATAAGTAATACCAAAATCACAATGAAGCAAATCTCCTTTTTGAATTATATTCTCAGATGGTCTATTTGAAAATGACCTCAAATGCCCTCCGTTAACTTCACTATTTCTTTGTATATCAACAGAGGGCTGAAACCAGGTTGACAATCCTAAATCAGTCACTTTTTGACGCATCCACCACTCCAAATCAGTGGTAGTAGTTTTACCAATTTCAATCACAGCCATGGAAAATGCTTCATATATAATATCTTTAGTAATTGTAACTATTTCTCTGTATATATCCATTTCTTGAATAGTGCGGGTTTCTATCCATGCTGTTGCTAGTTTTTGAGCAGAGACTATTTTTTTTCTGTTTTTTTCAGAAATATTTTCAACAAATTCCTCATAATCTGTTTTATCTAAACCATCAGCTATGTTGAAGTGTTTTGAAAAATTAAGTCCAATCTTATTAGGATTTCTTTGTTCAATTATTTCATTTAATCTTTTCCATTGATTTGGCTGTTTTTCTTTATCCCATGCGGAAATTATATTTTCACCAAAATTATATCTTGCAACAGCTAATTTATCAAGAGTATTTTTTTCTTTATCTCTATAAAAAACCAAAATGGTTCGTCTTCTAGCATTTAACCATTCCGCTGGAAGCATTGTTTTTAAAACCGGATCCTCATTATACTCTCTAGAGATTAAAATCCACATATCAATATCTGTTTTATCCATTAATTTTGGTAAAAGATTATCAAATCTATCTTTAAGAACATCATTAATTTTTAAAGCTCTATCTCTTTGTTCTAATATTTGAGCGTTAGCACTGAATGTGATTAGAAAAATTATAATAATAAGTTTCTTCATAATATGTTATTAAAGTATATTTAATTATAAATAAATTTATAAAAATATCAACTAGTAAATCAGCTATTTAATGTTAAAATATATATTGACCATATTTTTCTCTATTTCTGTTTCAACTGGGTGTCTTTTTTCTCAAACCTATCTGAATTTAGACTGGAGTAAAGATCAAATTGAGGTAAATTCTGATTATAATTCATCATTAATCGGGCTATTTAGTAAACATTATGTCGAATATTATAAATCAAAATTTAGTGATGAAGTATCAATTTATGAGACACATCATTTTAAGTCATTAATTAATGGCTACTTAAAAGAAATTAATAATGAAATTTTAATTCCTAAGATAAATGTTATTGAAATTTCTGACGTTAAGGCAAAAATAACAGGTAAGGATTCAACTATAGTTTACGATTTTCCAACAATTAAATCATTTATGGATAATGATTCCTCAAATGAAAGTTTTACCATCTACAAACTCCCTGGTTTAAAAAAAAATGATGTTATAGAGGTAATGTACACCGTAAAAAAGAATTATAATTTTAACGGAAGCAGAAATATTCAAGAATCTTTTCCCATTTTGTCTGCTGATTTTATATTAATACAAAATAATTTTAAATCAAATTTAAAAGTATACAATACAACCGATTACAAGCTAACAGACTCTTTAATTGATAATAAAAAAGCAAAACTTGTACATTTCAACAATATCAAAGAATCTTCAAATGAACAATATTCTACTCCAATAGCAAATAAGATAAAAGTTTCTTATCAATGTTATGAAAATCAAGAAAATATTACACAAAGTGAGTATTGGGGGAATTTAGTAAATAATGTTAGTGAATTGTTTTTTCCTAAATCAATTAACAAAAATGCTGAAAAACTTTTAAAAGAGATTAAAAATGGCTTCGTGACTATCCCTTGGAATGAGTTAAAAATTGCTAATTCCATCGATACTTACATAAAAAATAATTTTATCATTTCTGATAAAAATGATCAAAAACTAAATAATATTGATTACATATTTAAACAAAAAGAATCAAATGATTTTAGTATTATTCAGGTTTACACACAACTTTTTGAATTAGCTGAAATTGAATACGAAATTGCAATTAGTTGCAATAGATTTTATCTAAAATTTGATCCTGATTTATTTGACCCTAATCAATTAAGAGAATTTTTAATTTATTTACCAAAATCTAATATATACATCAGTCCAAATCGCATTGAATATAGAGCCACAGAAGCACCTGATGATCTTTTAGGAAATTACGCAATGTATATCGATAAAAATTTAGATTACTATTTCAGCGAAATCATCTTAGAAAATAAAAATTTTAGTAAAATTAATAAGGAAATATTAGTTAATCTCCCTAAAAATTTAAAAAAGGCGGTAATTAACGAAAATAGAAAATTTACAGGCTATTGGGGAATATTAAACCGAAACTATGTTTATTTATCAGAGAATGAAAAAACCGACTTTCTGATTGATTATTTTACGATCAGTGGTCTTAACGATAAAAAAGTTCTTAAATATCAAATAAATAATTATGATATAGATGATAATTTTAGAAATCAACCTCTTAGAATCAATACAAAATTAATAACAAGAGATCTTGTTAAAAAGGTTGACGGTAAGACAATACTAAATGTTGGTAAAGTAATTGGACTACAGAGTAATTTATTTAACGAAGATGAAAGAATTAATCCCATCGAGATTAATTTTCCAAATGAATATTATTATGATATAAAATTTATGATTCCTAAAGGATACAAAATTGCAAACATTCATGATTTAACAAAAGAAAAAAAGTTTATTTCAGTAGACGGAAATGTTACTGCACAATTTAAATCAAGCGCTAATTTTGAAAAAAATAGATTAAGTATTAAGATAAGCGAATTTTATAATTCTCTCAAATACGAAAAAAACAGATATGATGAGTTCAGGGATGTAATTAACGCTGCAGCTGAATTTTATAATCTTAAAATTGAACTAAGCAAGAATTAAATTTTTCCAAATAATTTACCTTTCCAATCTGTCCATCCGTATTTTTTACTGAAAATCACTAATACAACAACAAAAAACAATACAGGAACTAACACCTCGTCAACAGGAAGTGACTGAGGATCCGAAATGTCTTTATAGACTGAGTGCGTCTGCAATGCGGTCCAATCAGCAGTAACTAATAATGCAGCGAACGAATTATTAGCAGCATGCCATCCTAAGGCCAACTCCATTCCTTCATCCATAAGAGTCATAATACCTGCAAACAAACCTGATCCTATGTAAAATACATAAACCATGTTTCCAAGTTTATCGATTTCTGGATTTGCATAATGCATTAAACCAAATGCAAGTGATGTAAATATAAGAGGTAACCATCTTGTTCCTGAAATTACCCCTACTCCCTGCATTAAATAGCCTCTGAAAAGATACTCCTCAGCAGATGTTTGTATTGGAATCCATACAATGACAATACCTAATAACACTATAAATGAATTAAAATTAAAATTCCATTCATAATTCTCTGGAGAAATTATTGTTGTGTCTAACATAATAAGAGGAACTGTGATTAATCCCCATATTGAGAAAGAATAAAAAACACGACTCCAATCTATCTTATCCCTTGAAGTAGTCAGCTCTCTGATAGAATTTTTGTGTAAATATTTTGTCGAAATAAAAACTCCAAGAAGCATACCAGCAAAACCAAGTAACATTAAGAATAGGTTAAGATTTGGTTCTAGGACGCTCATCATCGCGTTTACATCGTTTTGAGCAAGCTTAGCAAGTAATTCTGGATCATCCATAGCTGCTGAGGTTAGTGCAACAGTAAACGGAATTTGAAAAATTATCATCATTATTGGAATAATAATAAAAGTTCCTAATAGGTAAAACCCCCAATTTTTTTTATTTCTAATTACTTGTTTTATATACATGATCTATTTTTTTTTAATTGCTAAAGTAGTTAGTTTGCCGATTGAAATAAGGTTATTTGATTCATCAGTAACTTTAATTTCCCAAATCTGCATTGTTCTACCCATATGAATATTACTTGCTTTTGCATAAACATAACCTTGGCTTATGCTTTTCACGTGATTTGTTGTAATTTCTACTCCTCTAATTGATACATCTTCGTCATTTATAAAATATCTAGAAGCAAAACTTCCTACAGTTTCTACCAAAGCAGCTGTTGCTCCTCCGTGTAGTATTCCTGCAGGCTGATGAACACTTGAATTTACAGGCATTTTACAGATTGCATAATTTTCTCCCAATTCAGTGAATTCAATATTAAGAGTTTCCATTAGTGTGTTTGAACTCTTACTGTTAATTTCTTCTAATATTTTAGCTTTATCCAAAAATATGTTTTTGCAAATTTACATAAAAAAAGGGCGCCATTTAAAGCGCCCTAATTATATCACAAAAAATCACAAGATTTATTCTTTTACTTCTTCAAAGTCTACATCCTCTACATTGTCAGAATCATTTGACGGATCACCAGCGGCTTCTGCTCCCTGCTGAGCTTGTCCATCTTGTTGACCTTGTTGAGCTTTGTACATCTCCTCACTAGCAGCTTTCCAAGCTTCATTGATCTTTTCTAATGCAGGATCAATTTTATCTAGGTCCTTAGACTCGTATGATTTTTTAAGCTCTTCTAACGCCTCTTCAATAGGTTTTTTCTTATCCTCTGAAAGCTTATCCCCAAATTCCTTGAGTTGCTTTTCAGTTTGAAAAATCATTGAATCCGCACTATTTAACTTATCAACCGACTCTTTTGCTTTAGCATCAGCTTCTGCATTAGCCTCAGCATCTTTCTTCATTTTTTCTATTTCTTGTTCTGTTAGCCCAGAAGAAGCTTCAATTCTAATATTTTGTTCTTTTCCAGTCGCCTTATCTTTTGCTGTAACATTTAATATTCCGTTTGCATCAATATCAAAAGTAACCTCAATTTGTGGGGTTCCTCTAGGTGCAGGAGGAATATCAGCTAGCTGAAATCTACCAATTTCCTTATTATCAGGGTACATTGGTCTTTCTCCTTGAGCAATTCTAATATCAACAGCAGGTTGATTATCTGCTGCAGTTGAAAAGACTTGAGATTTTTTTGTTGGTATTGTAGTATTTGCTTCTATTAATTTAGTCATAACATTACCCATGGTTTCAATACCCAAAGAAAGTGGAGTTACGTCTAATAATAAGACATCTTTAACATCTCCTGTAAATACACCTCCTTGAATAGCAGCTCCTACAGCCACAACTTCATCTGGATTAACGCCTTTACTAGGTTTTTTACCAAAAAACTTTTCTACAGCATCTTGAACCGCAGGAATTCTTGTAGAACCTCCGACTAATATAATCTCATCAATGTCAGATTTACTTAATCCAGCTGCTTTTAATGCAGTTTTACATGGATTAATCGTCCTTTTAACCAAGTCATCAATTAATTGATCAAATTTTGATTTAGATAAAGTTCTTACCAAATGCTTAGGGCCACTATCGGTAGCCGTGATATATGGTAAATTAATTTCTGTTTGAGCAGATGAAGACAACTCAATTTTTGCCTTTTCTGCAGCTTCCTTTAATCTCTGAAGAGACATAGGATCCTTTCGAAGATCAATACTTTCATCTTTCTTAAATTCATCAGCTAACCAGTCAATTATTTTCTCATCTACGTCATCACCACCTAAATGAGTATCTCCGTCAGTTGATAAAACCTCAAAAACACCATCACCCAATTCAAGAATTGAAACATCGTGAGTTCCCCCACCAAAATCAAAAACAACAATCTTTTGGTCCTGGCCTTTTTTGTCCATTCCATAAGCTAGAGCAGCTGATGTAGGCTCGTTAATAATTCTTTTAACTTTCAAGCCAGCGATTTCACCCGCTTCTTTTGTTGCTTGTCTTTGAGAATCATTAAAATATGCAGGAACGGTAATCACCGCTTCTTCAACATTAGTTCCTAAATAATCTTCAGCTGTTTTTTTCATTTTTTGAAGTATCATAGCAGATAATTCTTGTGGAGTATAAAGTCTACCATCGATATCTACTCTAGGAGTATCGTTATCTCCTTTAACTACTTTGTATGGCACTCTTTCAGTTTCTTTTTTTGATTCTGAAAATTTATTACCCATAAATCTCTTGACTGAATAAACAGTCTTAGTAGGATTTGTCACAGCTTGTCTTTTTGCAGGATCCCCCACCTTTATCTCACCACCTTCTACAAAAGCGATGACCGAAGGAGTTGTTCTTTTGCCTTCAGCGTTAGGGATTACAACTGGCTCATTACCTTCCATAACTGAAACACAAGAGTTTGTTGTTCCTAAATCAATTCCAATTATTTTACTCATAATTTCAATTTTTAAATTCGTTTAAATAAAGTCAATGATTGTGCCATTAAGTTTTAAGTACGATTTTGTCAGTTTTTTTTAATTATATATGACATATTGTCTTATTTTATGCCATTTATCAGGGAAAACAAAAATTGTTTATAGAGTTTTATAATTCGACATTGATTTAATTTATTACATTTACAAACTATTTATTAATAAGATAAATGAACAAAAAAACTTACAAAAGGGTTACGGTAAAATCTCTACAGGAAATGAAGCTTGACGGAGAAAAAATATCGATGCTTACATCTTATGATTACACTACTGCAGGTATTGTTGACAAATCTGGTATCGATGTGATATTAGTTGGTGATTCTGCAAGTAATATAATGGCTGGACATGAAACCACACTCCCTATCACACTAGATCAAATGATATATCACGCCTCATCCGTAATAAGAGCTGTTGAAAGAGCTTTGGTTGTGGTTGATTTGCCATTTGGTACATACCAAAGTGATTCGCAAGCAGCGCTTGAGTCTGCAATTCGAATAATGAAAGAAAGCGGCTCTCACGCGGTTAAACTGGAAGGTGGAAAAGAAATTAAAGACTCTATTAAAAGAATTATAAAAGCTGGTATTCCAGTGATGGGTCACTTGGGTTTAACCCCACAATCAATCTATAAGTTTGGAACCTACACGGTTCGAGCTAAAGAAGAAAAGGAAGCTAATCAATTAATCAGCGATGCTAAACTTTTAGAAAAAATTGGATGTTTTGCTATTGTTTTAGAAAAAATACCAAGTGATTTAGCCAAAAAGGTTGCAAATGAAGTCAATATTCCTATAATTGGAATTGGAGCTGGTAATAAAGTTGACGGACAGGTTCTAGTATTACATGATTTAATTGGGATGACAAAAGAGTTTAATCCAAGATTTCTTAGAAGATATATGAATCTGCACGATGAAATGATTAACGCAATATCTTCATTCTCTAGTGACATCAAAAATGGAGATTTTCCAAATGAAAATGAACAGTACTAGTTTTGACCAAAACTTTATCTAACACAAAAAATTTGCAAATTTTATATGAAGACAATCATATTATTGCGATAAATAAAAGATGTGGAGATATTGTTCAAGGAGATAAAACGGGTGACAAACCTCTATCCGAAATTGTAAAGTCATACTTAAAGGAAAAATATAATAAACCAGGGAATGTTTTTCTTGGTGTAGTTCATAGAATTGATAGACCTACATCTGGAGTGGTGATGTTTGCTAAAACATCTAAATCACTATCTCGATTAAATAATATGTTTAAAAATGGTAAAATTGAAAAATATTATTTAGCAATAATAAAAAATACACCTAAGAAGAATGAAGACACATTAATTCATTGGTTATTAAAAAATCCCAAAACCAATAAATCTACACACTTTAAATCTGAGAAAAACAATTCAAAAAAGGCAATACTTCATTACAAACTATTAAAAAAACTAGATAGGTATAATCTCATAGAGATAAAATTAGAGACTGGAAGACATCATCAAATTAGATGTCAATTGCATGCTATTGACTGCCCTATCCGAGGAGATTTAAAATATGGATATGATAGAAGTAATGTTGATGGTGGCATTGATCTTCATGCCAAAACAATTATTTTTGAACATCCAGTGACAAAAAATATAATTAAAATTAACGCACCTGTTAAAAAGAATAAAATATGGTCAGCAACCCAGTAAATAAATTAGGAATTACAGAACTTTATAATATTCAAGACAAACACATAAAGTCACACAGTAAACTTAATGTTTCAGAGAGAATCCACTATTTGGTGAAATTAAAAAAAACAATTCAGTCTCGCGAAAATGAAATATATAATGCTTTAAAATCAGACCTAAACAAACCTAAATTTGAGTCTTACGCTACTGAAATTGGTTTTTTATTAAACGAGATTTCTTTATTTATTAAAAATCTAAAGGAATGGGCAGAGCCTGAATCCATTCCAAGCTCAATTATCAATTTTCCATCAAAAGACTACATTTACAAAGAACCTTATGGCAAGGTTTTAATAATTTCACCTTGGAACTATCCTTTTCAACTTTCACTTTTACCGGCTATGTCAGCATTTGCATGTGGAAATAACGTCATATTAAAACCAAGTGAACACACACCAGCTACTTCAAATCTTGTGAAATCTATTGTTTCAGCTGTCTTTCCTGCAAATGTGTTTAGTGTAGTTGAAGGTGATGCTGAAGTGGCTTCAGAGTTACTTAAGTTAAAATGGGATTATATATTTTTTACAGGCAGTGTTAAAATTGGTAAAATTGTAGCAAAAGCTGCTGCAATAAACCTAACCCCTACAACCCTAGAACTTGGAGGTAAAAGCCCGACAATTATAGATGATTCTTTGGATATGAAATTAGTAAGTAAAAGAATTGTTTGGGGTAAGTTTTTAAACTCTGGACAAACATGTGTGGCTCCTGATTATTTAATTGTACATGAATCGATTAAAGATTTATTGATTAAAGAACTTATAAATAGCATTTTAGAAGCTTTTGGGAAGTTTACTGATAAAATAAATAATTATACTTCAATTGTTAACGAAAATAACTTTGATAGACTTGTTAAATTAATTAACGAAAGTAAAGTTATATTCGGTGGACAGCATGATAGAAAAACAAAATTTATTTATCCAACATTAGTCGATACCCTCAACGCTGAAGATAATATTATGATTGATGAAATTTTTGGGCCAATACTTCCAATTTTAACCTACAACTGCCAAGATGATATTGATGAAATCATAAATAAAAATCCAAACCCCCTAGCCCTTTATGTTTTTACAAAGAGTAAAGAATTTGAAGAAAAAATAATTAACAGATATAAATTTGGAGGTGGAGCTGTGAATGACACAATAGTTCATTTAGCTAATCCAAAATTACCCTTTGGAGGAATAGGCAACAGCGGATACGGATCTTATCACGGAAAATATTCATTTGAATTATTTACACATAATAAATCAATTGTAAAAAGAGCAACGTGGTATGACAACAAACTTAGATATGCTCCTTATGCTAAAAAGTTTTCTCTGATGAAAAAAATAATAAAATACTTTGGCTAGGATATAAGCCTAAAAGTAAATTTATTTCCTGTATTTTTTTGCGACAAACATGAAATAGATTTTTCATCGAGCTGCAATATCCTTGGATATCCTCCGGTTACCTGACCATCTTTCATCAAAATAATTAAATCTCCAGCTGGGGTAAGCTGAACTATTCCAGGTATTGTCGGCGAAGTAATGATTGAATTGGAATTTGAATTTAGCTTTTCCTTTAGAAAATATCCCATTCTATTATTACTTGAAACTGAAAAATTTTTATCAAATAAAAGACTTTTGTCATTTCTGGTTAAAAGCTCAAATTCTGGCCCTTTGTAAACATATAAAATCTCATCAAAAATATTTGAATCAACCTTTTCATGACTTAAGTTATTCGAAGAATTTTGTGAAAATTTGAAAACATCTTTTTTTCTTAGCATAAAGTCTTCTGAAATACCCCTATACATACTACTACTACCCATAACAGAATTGCAAACAATACCTCCTTTAACAGCTAAATATATGCGATTTCCTTTTATGGCTCTTCCAAAAGACAATACATCTCCCTTATTAACCTCAATCAATAAATCATTGGAAACCTCCTTATCATTTAACAGAACCTCAAATAAAGCTCCTGATAATGAAATTTTAGCTTCTTTTTTGAATAAAAATTTACCACCCATCATACAGATTTCAAATAATGGCTCATTAATCGAATTTGATAGTAAAAGGTTTGCATTTTTTGCTGAAACTATATCCATACATCCTGATTGAGGAACCCCATAATTTGAATAACCAAATCTACCCAAGTCTTGAATGGTTATGTAATAGCCTGGATCTAATATCTCAATCATTATAAAATCTTTTATTTGGAGTATATTTACCCTCTTTTGATAAAGCTTCTATTTTTTTAAATTCTGATTCAGATATTGGTAAAAACTTTACATAATCCCCAGCAGGAACAATAACTGGAGAATCCTTTTTTCCAATATCAAAAAAATTTAAAGGAGAATTTCCAATTACATACCATCCACCAGGTGAATTGGAAGGGTAAACACCTGTGTGTGAACCTCCAATAGCAACTGAACCTTTCAAAATATTCCTTGAAGGCTTATCTTTTCTTTGAATAAATAATTTTTTATCCAAACCTCCCAAATACATAAATCCAGGAATAAAACCATACATGTGTAAATAATAAGTCTTGTTTGAATGTAATGAAACTATTTCATTCTTACTTAAAGAAATTTTTTCCGAATATTCATCAAGATCAATTGCATAAGAATCGTCATAACAAACAGGAATTTCCCATACGTGTTTTTTAACAGAAATCGAATCAGTTAAATCCGAATAATGTTTAGATAGTATTTTACAAAAATCCTCATAATTTTTCTCACGAGGTTTGTAAACAATCAAAATAGAGCAATAACCTACCCTAAATTCTTCTATGTA
>Ga0163110_10000966_pt1 | contig 14223 bp, 15 predicted proteins | sample CRUFie1St17metaG_FD_108703 | JGI IMG/M metagenome (GOLD analysis project Ga0163110, IMG submission 108703) | Marine microbial communities from the Costa Rica Dome - CRUD Field 142mm St17 metaG | ecosystem: Environmental > Aquatic > Marine > Oceanic > Photic zone | place: Costa Rica: the Eastern...
GGAAGGTATCGTTAGTGTAGTTGCTAGAGTTCTTTCAAAGAAAGACGATCAAATTGTCAAGAAAGATGGAAGTGGTACACTGGACATTGTTCGTGGTCGCTTGGCGGACCCTTCCGGTACTATAGGATTCATTTCTTGGAGAGAATTCAACCATGAGGTAGGTTCACTGATTAAAATAGACAAAGCACAAATCCGAAGATTCAGAGATACCCCTGAAATCAACATTGGCGATCTAACAAAAATTGAACCATTCCATGACACCTCTTTCGCTAGCATGGATGACTTACAATCGGTAAATCGTTCGACCATTTCCGAACTGAGAGATGGAGCACGAGACATCGAAATTACAGTTCAAGTAGAAAATTGGCAGGCTCGAACCTTCACTAATGCAGATGGAGAGGAAAAAACAGTCCGTAGTGGCGATGTTATGGATCCAACCGGCCGCTGCCGCTTGACTTCCTGGGGCGAAATTAATCCGGAACCAGGAGTCTTCCTTCATCTGAAGGGTGCCAGAGTACAATTCTGGCAAGGTTCACCTGACCTAGTTATTGATTCCGCAGAACAGGTAATGGATTTATCTGACCCACCATGGGATGCCATAGACCCAACAGACCATTGGGTCGAAGTTGACCTAACCGACTTAGTCAATGGCGGTTCACGCCGTGGAATCAGAACCTCTGGAACCGTAGTTGCAATCGCAAACAATTCTGGAATTATCGAAAGATGTCCAGAGTGCCGCAGGGTCATGCGAGATGGAGAATGTGCAGAACATGGCCCTCAGCGTGGAGAAGAAGATGTACGACTTCGCTTCGTTCTCGATGACGGAGTTTCTAACGCTTCTACTTTGATTGGAAAAGAGGCCACTGAATCGCTTACAGGAATGGATCAGGGACAAATCAGAGATGCCATAGATGCAAACACACGAGCAGGATTTATCGCCACTCTAAGAGAGAGGTTCTTAGCAAGAAAATTGCACATTAATGGACGTGCTATGGTGGATAATCAGGGCGCCATTTTGATGGCGGATTCGGTCGAGGTTGATACTCGGACACCCGAAGAAGCCGCCAATGAAGTCATGGCTCGTTGGGGGGTGGTATTGTGATGAATCAAGCAACTAGAAGAAGCCGGCAAACAGCCATCCGACTATTCGCTCAAGAATACATGGATGCGGATTTGCCTGAGGAAGGAGCGGGGGAATATGACCCCTCATTCGTAATCACCAAACTGGGCGCTAAGGTCAACCGAGCCTTAGTAGGAGGGGTGATTGATAGGGTCGAGCGACGGGAGACAGAAAGCGGCTCATTTTACACAGCTCATTTACGAGACCCTACGGGAACTCATCGATTCGAAGTAGCATCATTCCAACCCGAACTTCATGCAGATATTGAAGAGATTCTCAACCGCTTTGAGAGCGGCGATAGATTCCTGATGTTGTTGGTCGGTAGAGCCAGATGGTTTGAGACTGAAGACGGTGGAATGTTCACTTCATTTAGGGCGGAGGAATTCAGTATTGTAGACAAAGACCTCTACACCCATTGGTTAGTTGAAGCATCTGAAGCAACTCTACGTCGATTAGATGCATATGAAGCCTCGATAGAATCCGACCTTACCCCCGCCGCTCTTGAATCGGCTGGAGTCCCCAGCGATCTAATTGATGGAATGGTCTTAGCAAGAGGCCATTATGGTGAATTCGATACAGAGAATTACCGAGTAGGAATTCTACAATCACTATCGATGGCAACAGGTTCTGATGTGATTATTGAAGCACCACCTGCCCAACCAACTTTGGAACAACCGAATGAATCCACAGAGGAGGTAGTGCAGACCCCTACGCCAAAAGGAGATGTTTCAGAGGTCCTTCTAGAGACTATCAGAATCAAGGATGATGGCGGTGGAGTTGACTATGATACACTAGTACATGCGGCCGTAATGGCAGGACATAGTCGTGAGGAAGCGGAAGATGCTATCGATAATCTTCGAGACATAGAGGGCTCAATTATTGAACCTCGATTCAGTTACTTCCGCTTAACTCCTGAATAGTTATCGAAGTCCTGAGATAATTTGCTCAGCCTCAGTCATCTTCGCTCGAATTCGAGCGATGGCATCTGAATCTCCCGTGGATGGTTTCGGAGCACTCACCGGAGTAGCCCCCAATTCCTGGAAAGCAGTGTGTCGAGAGCCTTTCGCTTCTGCAATCCTACCTGCCACCAACAGAAGTCTAGTGCTGACCAATTCGTCTTCCACTTGCCATCCTCTTCTGATTGCTATTCTTAGGAACAATTCTTCTTCTTGTTCTGACCATCGTCCTCCATGGCTGTTTAGGATTGTACCAATCATACGTTCGATATCCTGAATCTTAGTTGCTAAATTTTTCAACTCTGAGACTTCCTTTTTACCATCATTTTTCGACAATAAATCTGCTGCATCCTCCATTAGATGTTGAGATATTGGTTGTAAGAAATCAATTGGAATTTCAGGGACATCCACTACTATAACTTCGTCTTCCAATTCCAATGGTTGAGAAATTTGCACTGGCTTTTTCTCAATATCGGGTAATCCGTTTCTCCTCAGTGATCTTTTGATTTGACCCCAACCACGTCCTTGGCTGGCTAAAACTCCAGCAACCCTTCCCATCAGAACAGTTCTAGTTCCAGTCAATTGTAACTCTAACTTACGACATAGGGTGTGTAATTTCTCGCGTTCCATCTCTGCGAGATTTTCCACAGTAAGTCTCCTAGAATCATGATTTAGGTGAAGCCATAGCCTCTGTCTTCTTTCTTTGTGAGATCCCGATGATTTTATCCCGAAGATTTTCAATGCCTCACCTAAATCTTGGTGTGGCATTGATTGAATTCCTTCCCAACTCAAGTCGTGGTCTTGCATAACTTGATTGCGGATTAATCGTGCACGCAGAACTTCCACCGAGCCATTTTTCCTATATCCTGCAGCCTCTGCACGTTCTCTTAGTTCCATCAATCGGGCTCGATATAACTGGTCGAGCAGTACACGATCAACAGACATAATGGCACCCGATTAGGAATCAAGGAATCACTCGTGGTCTTATCGATTGCCCATTGTGCAAGCAATCTGAGGTTGATTTGGAGGGGTTGTTTAATTCGCCATTACTTTTCCAAATCAATCCAAGCATCCTTTGCAGGAAGTAACCCTTGTCGAGTTCTTTGTTCGGGAATTGGACTGCTTGCTGTTGATAACATTCTATCCCAATCTTTGGATAGAGCAATTACTGATGATTCCAAATTTGAGATAGGAACCAATCTTTCAATTGAAATTGTTTGCATACCATCATCCGAAATGAATTCCATACGAATTTCGATATGTACTTCGGTGGTTTCAGTATCTCCTTCAGCGTCGTGGAAAACAGATTCCATGGTCAAATCATAGAATTCCTCGGCTTGCCGCATTATCGCTCCAACTTGTCTGTGACGAACTAAAATTGCAACTTTATCCAATTCTGCATCAGATAATCCACCAATCAGATTGTCTTGAACCCACCAGACAGTTTCTCCTTCAAATTCAGATATTTGTTGTATTAATTTTCTAGGGAAACCACTGCGTCCGATGAGAACGACAAGGTCAGCATAGGGTACAGGCAGATACCTATCTCCTTCTCTTTCTTCTGGGTCTATGCCAAGAACAGTTCTCCTGCTTGAACAGTGAATTGTATTGAAAACTTCACGAGAGGTAACAAATCCATCAATGTCTCCATTGCGACGAAGTGTTTCCATCCAGCGAGCAACATCATCCTCTGAATTTGGTCTATCTTTGATTTCGTGAATTGAAGCATAAGCTTCGCTTGAAAGTACTCGTAAACCTCGACGGGCTCTCTTCAATTGTCGCCTGATGATTTTATCATCACAGAGAATAATTGCTCCTTTTGGTTGATACCAAATTCGATTGTCACTGACAAAGAATCTAGCAGGCCTCCTTGGTGCCCTTGCTCCTAAGACCTGACATCCAGCTTCTAACAACTCAATTTGTCTTCCATGAAGTAATCCAGCAGGCATGGCTAGTAAGTCTAATTCTCCATCTTTCAGGCTCTCAACGGCCTCTTTTAGAGTGTCGACTGGAGTGATTTCTAGATCTAGATCTCCAGCTTCTTCTGAGGACAGAAAATCCTCTAGGTTTCTAGAAGACAGGCAATGCGGATGGTCGAGTGATGCGACAGTTAGTCGTTCTTTCACAGCGTCCACCTCTTGGGGGGAGCACGCAACGTGCCCGTTTGCGGGGTCACACACTCGTTGATATAGGCACCCCCTCACCATTGGTTCGGATGGTATCCCTTAGCAACCGTCAAATGAGTCTGGAAGGACTTAGAGACCAAGTTGAAGAGGCATTGGAAAATTTCGTTCAAGACAGAATGACCAAGAACGATGCTCCCGCCATGAGTCTGGCTCGTGATTTACTACTTTCAGGAGGCAAAAGGTACCGCCCAATCGTGGCCTTGCTAGCTTATCAAGCGGCAGGCGGTAAGGACTTAGACTCAGTCATGGATTTGGCTCTAGCCAGTGAATTAATCCACACTGCGACCCTAATTCACGACGATATCAACGACCAAGCAAAGACCCGTCGTGGACTTCCAACTCTACATTCAGCACATAGCCAATCTCATGGAATAATTGCTGGAGATTATCTGTTTGTACTTGGATTCGGACTCGGTGGTAAATTTGATGCTCGAATTGTAGACCGGATGGCTGAGACTTCCGCCAATATCGCCGCCGGCGAATTGTTGCAAATCAAGCACATAGCAGACTTGGCCACAACTCCCGAAGACTACTATGCAATCATCGATGGAAAAACCGCTGGACCATTCGCCAGCGCCTGCTCATGTGCAGCGATGCAGGCAGACGCTGAGCAGACAATTGTGGACACCCTAGATGATTTTGGATGGGAAGTCGGTCGAGCCTTCCAATTGGTCGATGATTTACTTGATTTGACCGGAGATCCATCAATGGGTAAGCCAAGAGGTACCGATGTTCATGAGGGTAAGATGACATTACCAATCATTCATGCCCTGACCATGCTCCATGGAGCCGAGCGAGAACAACTTGCAGATGTCTTACAAAACTTCAGCGATGACAGATGGGGTGAACTAACCGAATTGCTTGAGAGTGCTGGCTCATTTGAATACGCCAAGCAATTGATTCAGAATCATATCGACCGAGCACAAGAAAGTCTCGAATCTCTACCAGATACGGATGCGAAAGCATTGATGATCGAGATCGCAAAACTTTCTCGCGGGCGACGCACCTGAGGTGGCCAAATAACGCACTGAGCGGTGATTTTCATGGTCGAAAGAACTGATTGGGATGTTATCGTAATCGGAGGAGGCCCTGCCGGCTCTACCGTTGCTCGTTATGTTGCAGAGGGTGGAAAGGACGTCTTAGTCATCGATGGAAGAGATTCCATAGGTAGCCCACTTCAATGCGGAGAATTAGTGCCTAGTAATGAGGAGATGAAGCGACTTTGTCCGGACGTTCCAGAGGTCGATGACCTACTACAAACACCTGAACACGCAATCTCGATGAGAACTTCACAAATGCATTTGGTGCCACCATCAGGAAGACCACTTCGCTATCCCTTTGAGGGCCTAATGCTCGATAGGGTGGCACACGATGAGTGGTTGGTCGATTTAGCTAAATACAAAGGTGCAAATTACCTAACCGGTGCAAGGGTTGATTCAGTTAATGGAGAAACCGTTTCCCTAAGGGACGGACGAGAATTTACTGCTAGAATCATTGTTGGCGCAGGCGGCCATAATGATCCACTGCGCCGCAGCCATTGGAATGAATCGAGCCTAAAAATCCCCATCAAATTCGTACTGATGGATGGCGATTTTGGCGATGCTGTAGAACTTCACTTTGGCTCGATGGCACCAGGAGGTTATGCCTGGATGTTCCCCAAACAAGGCGGAGCAAATATTGGCGTTGGTATTCAAAATAAATTTGCTAAAGGGCGTTCATTGAATCTTTTTGCAGACGATTTCATCCAAAGGTATGGTGAAACGGTAACTTTCGCAGGAGCGGGTTCTCTACCGATGTCGGGAACGATTGATTGCTTCGTCAAAGAAAACCATCTTCTTGTCGGAGATGCGGCCGGTATGGTTCTTCCATCAAATGGTGCAGGCATTACAATCGCAATGGTCGGTGGCAGAATTGCAGGTCAACAGATCGTTTCACATCTAGAAAATGGAACTCCACTAGATGAATACGAGAAAGAGTGGAAGAGACAAATGGGTTCAGTAATGCGAAATTCGAAATTATCGTTCAAAGTTGGTAGTTGGATTATGAGACTTCCAGATTGGATTCTAAATCTAGCTTTTAATCCGCTTACGAAACCCTTTGTTTGGCGCTTTGTGACCTGCAGGAAACCATTCATAATATTCTGAATTGATTGGTTTCAAACCTGTGTAATTCACGGCTTGAAGACACGAGTATATATGCTGTGAATGAAAGAATATACATTTCTTGATAACCCACACTTCGATAGCAAGGGTATGACAACAAGAACCGTACTTGTAGTGTTGATTGCTAGCTATGCCTCCTTTGCGGTTACCGCAATGACAATCACACCACTTCTAAGCTAAGCCCGAAAATCCCAAGGAGATAACAAAGATGGTTTTCAAAAAGCTATTCGCGATGTTGGTTTCTGGATACGTTTCATTCGGAGTTTCAATGATGGCAACTGGAGGCTTCCCTCAATCAGATTTGATGACAATAACACTGTCCTTCTCGGTAGTGTTTCTGATGAGTTTCTCAATGATTTCGATTGCCATAGCGCCCAAGTCGAAGAGACTGTTCGCTTAGGGGAAAATCCATTAGGAACGGTGCATTGACCGAACTTATGAAGCCAATTGGTGAAATCGAAGAGGACCTTGCAGACAAGACTGAACCTATCTTCGGATTCAGACCCTCTTCAAAGATTAAGAGAGGACCTATTGGAATAATTATCAGCATAATTTGTGTAGCGATTGTATTTTTAGAATTGAATCGTTCAGGCGCAATTTAGACTTGCTGTAAGTTGTCAGGAGGTTAATCAATGAGTGATAGAATCAACATTTCTTCAGGCGCTCCTTGGGAACCTATTGCTGGATACTGCCGTGCAGTCAGAGTCGGCCAATTCATAGAGGTAGCCGGAACTACTGCTGTGGATGCGGAGGGAAATTTCTTTGGAGAAGGGGATGCAGGTGCTCAAACCCAGTATGTCCTTGAGAAAATCCAGCATGCTATAGAACAGGCAGGTGGTGCCATGTCGGATGTTGTTCGCACTCGGATTTATGTTACCGACAAAGAGGACATGATGGAGGTTGCAAAGGTGCACGGAAAATTCTTCGGTGAAATATTACCAGTCTCTACTGGCGTAGAGATTAGCGCCCTAGTAGATGAGAGGCTACTAGTGGAAATCGAGGCAAGCGCGATAATTAGCTCAGATTCCTGAGACATGAGTCATCTCTACTGACATATCCGTAAGAAAGAGTATAGACTTCCGCTTCATGGTCTTTGTATGGAAAAACCGTCGGTTATTCGAATCTGGATTACCAACAAGAATGACAAGGAAATTACCTCACAAATGAGTGAATCCATGGAGGACTTTCTTTCAATTGCAATTCAAAATGGCTGCATTGGTTCAACATTTGCCGAAGACGAAGAACGCATCATTGTCTACACAATATGGTCGGACGAGAAGGTTTTGGAGCGGTTTCGTTCATCGGAAGATTACAAGGTCAAAGAAGGAAAAATAATCCAATCATTTGCTGCTGCAGGTTTCAAAATTCCTGATGATATACTGTTTAATTCAACTGCCAAAATTTTGTTCAGCAACTCGCCGTAGACCAATTATGGTTCAGGTTTTGTTCCTTCCCAAATGGTCGCCATTCCAGGAAATACGACCTTAGCAGTGACATTTTCGAATCCTACTTCTTCCATCATTCGGACATAATCGCGAGTAGTTCCGAATGTTACGTAAGTCTTGGTTAACCATTTCCAAGGGTGGTCCTTTACCCCACAAATAATCCGTGCGTAAGCACCTACCCAAACCCTCATCCAAAGCCATCCAAGGACTCCGTGGATTCGATTCATCTTCGCGGGATCGACAATTACCACCTTTGCTCCAGGCTTCAACACTCGAAGTACCTCTCCTAGCCCAGCCCTTTTGTCGTACCAGTCTCTGAACGAGAAGAGAGAACATGCACCATCGAAGGAATTGTCATTGAAAGGCAACTCCTCGGCCTTTCCTTGTACGAACTCAACCTCCGAGTCCCCTCTTTCTTGCCGTTTTGAATTGACTCTTGGCTTAGCTGCTTCAAGCATCAAAGCACTGGGGTCTAGGCATACTAAATCAACTCCAGAAACATCCTCAGCAAAGCTACCTGGTCCACATCCAACTTCGAGAAGTTTGGCATCTTCACTAGGCAATCTTTGCCTTACCATTCGCCTCCATTTGTCGACTTGACCGATGGTTGCAAAGCGGTTTATTCGGTCGTAAACAGGGATGGTTGCTTCTAGGTTTAGAATCAACTCGTCCCAGTCCTCTGAGCCGATGGTTTCGTGGTCCACAATTGCTGTGGGAAGTGAGCCTATATTTGGTTGGTTTGGGCATACGTCCCGCCGAGTATCGAGCGATGCATTTCTCAAGTATCGAAGGTTAGCATGATATACCCATTTCCGGTCGCGCGCCTCACCTAAGGTGAACAAAATGGGCAATTCAGATGTTCTCCGAACAATTAGAGAAGCAGAACAGTCGGCTGCAGAGTCTATCTCCAACGCCGAAGCAGAGGCAACTAGTATCCTTCAAAAGGCAAGACTGGAAGCCGCTGAGTCACTTCAAACAGGTCGTTCGGACTCAGAAGCAGAAGCACAGAAAATCGTCGCGGATGCCCGCGCCGCTGCTGAAAAGGAAGCAGGCACAGTATCCGCGGATGGAGATGCTATGATTGATTCAATCCACGCCAGTGGTAAGAAGAACCGAGATAAGGCAGTCAACACAATTCTGGATGCTTTCCGAGCGTGAAGCCAACCAAGGAGGTCGCTAGAAATGTCACAGGTTCACACTAGGCAGATGGGTCGTTTGACCGCTGCTGGAACCTTGGACAAACTCGATGATACACTCAGTCTACTTGCTAGACTCAAGGCACTTCATTTCGTCGATTATGATGGATCTGAAGATGACCTATCTCTGGGGACTCCAGATGAAAAGGCGGAGGAAATTGCAAAGTTACTCAACAAAACTAGGGCCGCAGTTGCTCAAGTTGAGCCAGCTGGACCTAGCAAAGCGGCTTCCCTGAACACAGTCAGAAAATCAATCGACGAAGATCTTGAGGGCAAAGTTGACTCTCTACTAGGAAATCTTGGCCGAATGGATGAAATCGAAAATAACATCTCTTCACAATCTGAAGAAGAGTCAGTTTTGTCTCTGCTAATTCCATTAGGTATCGATATAGAATTACTATCTGGATACGAATCAATAACATCCTTTGTAGGCACGGTGGACGACCTCAAGGCAGCACAAACTGCTGCTGGAAATGGAATGTTTGTCAGTGGAACATCCGGCAAGACCGATGTAGTCGCAGTATTTGTCAAAAATGAAGATACAGATTCAGTTGCATCAGCATTGTCAGCCGCAGGATTTGCAGCAATTCAGTTACCTGAAGGTTCAGGCGACCCCGCTTCTCGTATGAACGAACTGATGAATGAGAGGTTAGCCCTTCAAACTGAGAGTGAAGAACTTTCCAATTCTGTTACTGAGTGGGTCAATGAAAATGGCGAGGAACTAATTTGTGGTCTGGAAGTTCTAGAAAGAGACCATGAATTGATTACATCTCCAGTGAAAGTAGCAGTATCAGCCCATGCTTTCGTAATTGATGGATGGGTCGAAATGGATAGGTCAGCCGACATCAAGGTCGCTCTAGGTAATGTTTGCACTGTAGTAGATGTCGAGCCATTCGTAATCCAAGCCGGTGGTGCTCATCACGACCATGATGACGAACATCATGAACCAGAGATGCCACCAATTGCCTACCAACCGAGGTCAACAACTAAGCCAATGGAATTGGTTACAGATATGGTAGGAAGGCCAGGATATGGCAGACTCGATCCTACTGTTTTCATGTTCTTTACCTACCCAATTTTCTTCGGCGTAATGCTAGGAGACATGGCCTATGGACTTGCAACTGCAGGTCTTGGAACCTTCCTATACAGTAGAGCAGGTACAAATGACACACTAAAATTAGGTGGCAGATTCTTACAATTAATCGGCTTCTCAACCTTAATTTTCGGCTATTTATACGCTGAAATAGCAGGTTTTGAAATATTCCTGTATGAAAAATTAACCTATGCGGATGGAACTTACATGAAAGATTCAGCAGGTCACTACATGTACAGCGAAAATCTATCTCCAGTCGCCTTCTTGAGTGCGCTTTACTTCCCATTCGATATCGAACATGGATACGGTTGGGAAGCATCCTATGGTTTCAGCCTATCACTTGCCTTCCCATTCCACAGAGTTGGAAGCCACATGACCGATCTAATCGTCATCAGTCTCTACATGGGTTGCTTCCACGTCCTTCTAGGATTAATCATGGGATTCCGTGATATTCTACTAGTCGGAAATGGGCACGGTGGTGTCGGATTAGTCGCAGCATTCTTCGAAAAAGGCGTTTGGATGATTTTGTTGGCTGGTGGGTTCATGTTCGCTCACGGATTCCTAGGTAGTTACGATGAATTGTTGATGCCAGGAGTTGGTCTTATCGCATTCTCAACAATCTGCCTAATCTGGACACTATACAGATATCACGGATTAGATTTGTTCGTTGCATTCCTTATGGGTCCAGTAGAAGCAATCGGACTGATGCCTACCGTAATCTCCTATGTTCGACTATTCGCAGTAGGAATAGTCGGAGTTAAGATTGCTGAAACCGGCAATCACATGTTCTTTGATAAAATCTCAATGGACGAGCCATTGATGGCAGTTTTGCTAATCATTGGTTGGCTTATGGTCCAAGCATTCGCTTGGTTACTAGGAGTATTCAGTCCAAACATCCACGCAGCACGTCTGCACATGGTAGAGTGGATGAAGCAATATTACGATTCCAGTGGACAACCGTTTTCGCCATTCGGCGGAACCTCGCAATACGTGGAGGGTGAGTAATCAACCGGCTGTCTGCTAGAAAAAAATGGAGGAAAAAAAATGAAGAAAACCGCAATAAAAGGAATGAGTCTATTGTTCGTCCTGTTCGTCGTCGCTGCTTTTGCAACCGGCGTACAAGCTCAGGATGCAGCAGACAATGAGAGCACCGCAGCTGCTTACGCTGCTCTAGGAGCAGGTTTGGCACTAGGTCTGGCTGCTATTGGTACTGGTATGAGCCAGGGTCCAATCGGCGCTGCTGCTGTAGGAATGATCGCAGAGGACAGGTCACGACTTGGTCACGCAATTTTGTTCACAGCTCTACCCGAAACAATTGTCCTATTCGGTTTCCTTGCAATGTTCGTTATGCCAGGCCTAGCCTGATTGCGAAAGCAAAGAAATTGAATTTTGAATGAAACTAATGAGTTGATATTATGACTCTTGAAGCGCTAGCAGAACAGATTGCAGCCGCGGCTAAAGCCAAAGGCGAAGCAATCACAGAGGCCGCGCTAGAGCAAGCCAAAGAAATCGCATCGGAATCAGCCGCAGCCAACGCGGCTGCCCGTGACGAGGTTGTTGCTCGGGCAAAGCGAGAAAGCGACCAACTTTCCGTAGAAGTTGTAGCATCAGCGCGCCAAGCAAATCAGAAGCGAGAGCTTATTGCACGCCGTGAAGTTCTAGAAGCAACATGGCAAGAAGTGCAAGAAAAGGTCGGCTCAGCCGATTTAGCTGGTCGCGGTGACATATTGAATGCACTACTCAAAGAGGCTAAATCTGCGGGTGGAGAAATGATTCTTCATCCGGTAAATACCGACAGAAAGGCACTCACAGGAAAGGGGTTCGATCTTGGCGATGATGTAGACGGCTTAGGTGGCTTCATTCTCGAATCATCAGATGGTTCAATACTATTGGACTACAGATTCGATGGACGATTACAAGAGGTTTGGGAAGCCAACCTCGGAGCAGTAAACGAACTAATGTTTGGAAATTGAAAAGGTGATTAGATGGCAAGATTAGCGACTGGAAGTTCTAACATTTCCAATGCTGGAGCGCGAGCAAAGACTCGCAAAGCGTCGCTAATTGATGGCACAAGAATCCGCCAACTCCTGCAACAGGGTACAGATTCGATTGGAGCCAGTATCGGAGAATTCGGATATAGGCAAGAAATGGATCTCTACTCAGCAAGGATGTCTGGTTCAGATGCCATCGAAGCCGCTCTAACACACAACTTGGATAATGACCTAAATTCTGTACTTGGTTTCTGTCAAGGAAATCTAAGGGCTCTTGTCGCTATTTATGTCGAGAGATTCCAATATGAGAAGGTCAAGACCGTTCTAAGGTCAGTATCTAAGGGTGCATCAGATGAGATGATTGCCGATCAGATATTACCTGAAGAAAATCCGAGTAATGCCCATTGGTTGCATATCGTTCGTACTACTGAAACCGTTCAAGAAGCCATAGACGCAATGCAGGGCTCCCCTTGGGGAAGATGCCTAACAAAATTAGATGCAGATACATCTCTCAGTGAGATGGAGGATGCTTTGGATAGACAGTACTTCACTGATTCACTCGCAGCATCGCGAGGCAAAGAAGGAAGTCCTCAGTTAATTCGATATCTGCAAACCGAAATAGATCACAGGAACATTGTGAACCAGTTCAGAGCACAGAGGCAAAACTTGTCTTCTGAAACTCGCGAGAAAATCAACATCCCCGGTGGAAAAATCGGTGATGCTGTAATCAGAGCTGCTTCACAGGCAGATACAGAGGAGGCTTTGCTTGATGCCCTCCGTCGTTCCAACTCTTTCGATGATTCAGGCTTCGATGAGGCCTTGCAAGAATCAGCCGAACGGGGAACGCTAGACCCATTGGTCAATTTACTCAGGCTGAAGAGATTGAAAATGCTTAGGAGATTTTCATACCTCAATCCTGTATCTGCCTTCCCTGTGATTTACTACATTCAAGCAAAGGTTCTGGAAGTTCAGAATTTACGCCTACTCGTGCGCGGTAAGGCGGCAGGCCTCTCAGATGAGGTCATTGAAGCGCATTTATACATCTGAGGTGAAAATATGGAAATCGCAGTAGTCGGAACACCAGAATTCACCCTCGGATTCCAACTCGCCGGCGTAACACGCCTGCACAATCCAGCAGACCTAGAGGAGACAGCATCTGTACTTCGAAGTTTGATGGATACACCTGAGGTCGGTATCGTTGTGATAGACAGTTCCGACCTAACACAAATGCCTGAGAAGTTACGAATGCAACTCTCGGAGAGCATTACACCCACAGTACTGGGTATAGGGACTGAGGAGGACAACACCCTTCGCGAGTCCATTAAGTCAGCTCTAGGAGTTGACCTATGGAAGTGATTCCAGAAAAAGAAAAGGAAGTGAAAAAATGAGTGAGGAAAATGGAGTGATTTATCGCATTTCAGGACCAGTAGTTACCGCTGTAGGTATTACCCCCAGAATGTATGAGGTAGTACGTGTAGGTGATGAAGGACTGATGGGTGAAGTCATTGAATTGCACGGAGACCAATCGGTTATCCAGGTCTACGAGGAAACATCAGGTATCAAACCGGGTGAACCTGTAGTCAGAACGGGGCAGACTCTGTCTGTTCAGCTAGGTCCGGGTCTGCTAACACAGATTTACGACGGTATCCAGCGTCCGCTAGAGGACCTTGAGGAGACTATGGGTGTCTTCATCACACGTGGTGTAGATGCTGATGGTCTAGATCTCAAGAAGAAGTGGGAGTTCAACGCTACCGCTTCCAAAGGAGATGAGGTTAGCGCGGGCCAAGTAATCGGAACCGTACAAGAGACCGAGACTATTGAACATCGAGTTATGGTGCCACCTGGAAAGAGTGGTACCATCAAGAGCATAAAATCTGGTGAATATGACGTCACGCAGACTGTTTGTACTCTTGACGATGGCACAGAAATTGCCATGATGCAAGAATGGCCGGTTCGAACACCACGTCCATTCGTCCGAAAGTATGCGCCGGATGTACCACTAATTACAGGTCAGAGGATCCTCGATTTCCTTTTCCCTCTGGCTAAGGGTGGTACCGCTGGTATCCCTGGACCA
>Ga0163110_10000967_pt1 | contig 14222 bp, 7 predicted proteins | sample CRUFie1St17metaG_FD_108703 | JGI IMG/M metagenome (GOLD analysis project Ga0163110, IMG submission 108703) | Marine microbial communities from the Costa Rica Dome - CRUD Field 142mm St17 metaG | ecosystem: Environmental > Aquatic > Marine > Oceanic > Photic zone | place: Costa Rica: the Eastern...
AAATATACCCCAACGTTTTATCTTGTTGAGAATAGTTCTCTGGATACTACCCAATAATACCTTATTAAATGTGTCGAGTCCTTGTGATCTTGGCGTCCATTCTATCACCACTCCGAGAAAATGTCAACCACCCCACTGATAAAATTTCCGAAACAGAACTTCGTGATTTTATCAGTCTTGCTTATAAATATGCGTGACGTGGTTGACAATAATTCTCAGACAGTCTATACTCTTTAAGTATCACCAACGGAGACAGTCTTATGTCAGTTTCTTACAGTCAAGCGCAGAAGCAGCGTTATAGAATCACGTTGGATTTAGACGTGCTGGGTGACTTCAACCCGCATCAGATTGACTGGGAGGAGTTATTCAATCTGGAAGGTTCTGAGCATTGTGAAGCCTACGTCGAGGACTTGAGTAATCCTGTCCGTTGGTAATACGTGGGGGGGACAGTGTTGACAATCCCCTAAAAGTGCTGTAGAATTCTTATGCGTGTCGCAGCAGTTATTTGCGGCGTTGCGTGTTGGTGGCGGGCGGCGATGCGTTTATAAAAATGCCTAACTACCCTAACCTACAGAGGTGACAAAACGCGAGAGTGATTTCACTTTCATAAAAAAAATTTTTGCCATGAAAAAAGCACCCTATTGGAATTTTTGGAGAGTAATTTTTGCAGGATGGTTAATAAGATATCCTGGAAAATTTATTCGCCCCCTTGGAATTCTGGTAGGATTTTTTCTTGTGTGGATATATAAGGCACTTGTAAATTAAGTGAGGACAAAAAAATTTTCGAGGAAAAAATTGTATGAGTAAGATTTATCGCATATATGCTAAGGGTGAATGTTTGTATCATAATTTAAATGAGCAACAATTCCAAGACACCTGGCAACAACTTCAAGGTATGGTAGGATTGATGAAGACAGACTATGCAGCGGAAGATCTCTCATACGAAACTGTACAACTATTAAATGAATAATTCGGAGAACCGAACGAAACTTGTAGTTTCTAATTAATATTGACAACTACATATCACTGAACTATAATTGAACTGAAGTTTATTCCAACTCATGGCAAAAGGATTTACTGTTAAGACTGTTCCACCAAAGAAAGTAAAAGCACCTGAATGGGACATTGAAGCGATTAAGGAGCGAATGAAAGGTAAGAAGATTGTCTTCTGCCTACCTGGACGTGGATGTTCTTTCACGTTTTTAAAGAACTTTGTACAACTGTGCTTTGACATGGTACAGAATGGAATGAGTATCCAGATCAGTCAGGATTACTCTTCTATGGTTAACTTTGCACGTTGCAAGTGTTTGGGTGCGAATGTATTGCGTGGCCCTGATCAAATTCCTTGGGACGGCAAACTGGAGTATGATTATCAACTGTGGATCGACAGTGATATTGTCTTCAACACTGAAAAGTTCTGGCAACTTGCTGACTTATCATTGAATGCTGAGGGCGAAGAGAAACCAATTACTGCTGGATGGTATTCTACAGAAGATGGACAGACTACATCCGTTGCACACTGGTTGGAAGAAGATGACTTCCGGAAAAACGGTGGTGTGATGAATCATGAAACTGTCGAATCGATTTCAAAGCGTAAGAAACCATTCACAGTAGACTACACAGGTTTTGGATGGGTAATGATTCAAAATGGTGTGTTCGAGAATACTGAGATGAAGTATCCATGGTTTGCTCCTAAGATGCAAGTCTTTGAAAGCGGTGCAGTTCAGGACATGTGTGGTGAGGATGTGTCATTCTGTCTGGATGCTATTGAAGCAGGATATGAAATCTGGTGCGACCCTCGTATTCGGGTTGGGCACGAAAAAACTCGCGTTATCTGATAGGAGATTATTATGGCAGTTCGTTCAAAGGTTGGGGTTGTTAAGGACGGGTTTATGCCCGGTAGTCCTAAAAAAACTCGTCAAGGAGATGGAAAGCATACATCGTATGCGGCGACTTCTCGTAACAAAAAACGCAAAGCATATCGCGGACAGGGTAAATAGATGTAACGACTATGTTACGTTATGGCAGCACTAATTTGTAACCTCCCTTCGGTTGAAGTATGGGTAAGGAAAGAATACCTTACTGATCATCAAAGTGGGTGGGGTGAATACGTAAAGGGCGTTTGGGTTTCGGCTAAGTCGATTCCTGGACGTGCTTTTTATTTTGAGACATACTTACCAGAGTATGCAGCAATGTATGATAAATTACCAATCAGTGCCTTTCTGGCGGAACCAAAGAAACCTGATCCTGATATGAGTTTACAGAATCTACAATTTTGGAATTGTATGGATTATGGCGTGGTTGCTGTTCAGAAACAGTTTATTGGTAGTATGGACTATGAAGTCTATACAAGAGATCATGGTACAATGAAGGGTACTTACATTTGTACTATTGATAATTACCATCAAGATCCTGATGTAGTTGATTATGCCACTAGTGAAAACCCAGCTGAACACAAGAGTCATAATTTAATTGAACTTGTTAATGGACAGTATGCATTGTATCCAAATAATAGAACACGGATCTATGATAATAGTTTAACACCGGAGAATCCAAAAATTCCTGATTTTAAAGTATCTACTGAGTATTATCAAGTTGAGAATGGATATGACAGAATGGGACTTGGTGATCAAGAAAGTTACTTCTGGAAAACTGCTCAGGAACGAGATAAATAAAGCATAATCGCTTGTAGATAGGGTGCCAGTAGAACGTGCCAGTAAATCATTTAAGGACATTTCGATGTCCTTTAAGGTAAGTCCGCTTACCTATGATTTGATTGCAAATAAAAATGAAACTGCAATTGCACGTTCTATACGTAATTTAATCCTTACTGCTCCTGGTGAACGTCCCTTTAATCCTGAATTAGGATCACAAGTAAGTCGTTTATTATTTGATCCTATTGATGATATTACAACTGAAGCATTAAAGGAGCAGATCGTGAATATAATTAATAACTTTGAACCTAGAGTTAGATTGCGTCAAGTGGTAGTACAACCAAACTTTGATGCAGGTGAATATGATATCTCTATTCGTTATGACATTGTTGGGATAGAGGCAACTCCTCAGCAATTATCATTCGCATTACAACAGACACGATAATGGCACTAGTCAACTTTGCCAATTTAGATTTCGATCAGATAAAACAGTCGATCACTGATTATCTGCGATCTAATTCTAATTTCACTGATTACGATTTTGAAGGATCGAATCTTTCAACTATTGTTGATGCGTTAGCGTATAATACGTATATAACCTCATATAATGCCAATATGGTATCTAATGAGGTATTCATCGATTCCGCCACTCTCAGAGAGAATGTGGTGTCTCTGGCGAGGAATATAGGATACACTCCTCGCTCTAGTAAGTCAGCAAGAGCTAATATAACTTTTATTGTTAATACCGCTAACTATAGCGTAAAACCCCAGACAATTACACTGAATAAAGGGATTGTAGCAACATCACAATCTTTTGGTACAGAGAGTTATACATTCTCCATTATGGAGGATATTACTGTACCTGTTGTAGATAATATTGCTTCCTTTAGTAATATTGATGTGTATGAAGGAACGTATGTAACCTCTGAGTTTACATACAATACATTTGATCCTAATCAAAGATACATCTTATCTAATTCAAACATTGATGTTTCTACGATCAATGTGATGTGGAAACCATCTCAACTTTCATCTGTAAAGAGGAGATATCGTAGATCAGATAGTTTATTTGAAGTAACTAGTGAGTCTCCTGTATATTGGGTGCATGAGATTGAAGATGAAAGATATGAATTAATATTTGGTGATGGTATATTTGGACGTGCATTACAAGAACCTAACTTTTTAGAAGTAGCATACCTAGTTAATAATGGAAGTAATGCAAATGGTGTGTCGGATTTATCATTCAATGGCAAATTAACCACATCAAGAGATAATGTTGCAATCAATACTGGCATTTCTCGTATTACAGTAAACACACCTTCTTTTGCTGGTGGTGACATTGAAAGTGTTGAGTCTATTAAAAAGTATGCGACTCAAACATATGCATCGCAGAACAGAGCCGTAACAGCAACTGATTACGAATATATTATTCCCAAAGTTTATCCTGAGACTGAATCTGTTTCAGTATTTGGTGGTGAAGAATTAAATCCTCCACAGTTCGGAAAAGTATTTGCGAGTATCAAACCAATTAACGGTGCGTATCTTTCTAACCTTGTAAAAGACAATATTAAGAGAGAAATTAAAAAATACTCTGTAGGTGGTATAGATTTAGAAATTACTGATCTTAAGTATCTTTACATCGAAGCACTTGTTAATGTATATTATAACATAAATGACGCAAACAATGGAGATCAAGTCCGAACAATTGTATCAAATAATATTCAAAGGTATGCAGATTCAACTGAACTTAATAAGTTTGGTGCAAGATTCAAATACAGCAAGTTTCTGAATATTATTGACAGCAGTAATTCTGCAATTACATCTAACATTACAACAATTCAGATGAGAAGAGACTTAAGAGCTGCTCTTAACGCTTTCGCTGAATATGAAATTTGCTTTGGAAATCGTTTCCACATTGTAAATCATGGACATGGAACACATGGTGGTAAAATTGGATACAATATCAAGTCTTCCGGTTTCCAAGTTAGTGGTGTTGCAGGAACAGTTTACCTTAAAGATGCTCCTAATGATAGTTTAGAAACTGGAATAATTGATCTTATTAAACTAAATTCACCTACTGAAGCAGTTGTCGTTAGAAGAAACATCGGTACAATTGATTATATTAAAGGTGAAATTAAATTAAATCCTATTAATATTTTATCGACAAGTATTAACAGACAGTTTCCATTGATTGAAATTTCTGCTGTCCCATATTCTAACGATATCATTGGATTACAGGATCTTTATATTCAACTAGATACTAATAACGTAACGATAAATTCTGTTAATGACAGAATATCCTCTGGTTATGACATATCAGGATCTGATTATATTGTTTCTTCAAGTTTTGCAAATGGAAGTTTAGTCCGTGGCACAGTTGACTCAAGAGTGACAACAACACAGACACCTCGAACAAGTTCACCAGTTACGACAACAACACAGACACCTCGAACAAGTTCTTCAGCTACGACAACAACCACAACTACAACGCCTACAACTACGACGACTAGATCAACTTCCTCACCTACTTATTCATACTAAAGACGTAAGATGATATCAACCGATTTACAACGAGTACAGATTCAGGATATTATTGAGTATCAATTACCTGCATTTGTAAGGGATGATTTTCCTTTGGTTGGTGAATTTTTAAAGCAGTATTATATTTCGCAAGAGTATCCCACTGCTCCTTCTGATATAATACAAAATATTGATGAGTATGTTAAATTAGAAACTCTTCTTGATAGTGAAGATGAGACAACTCTTGCGGAAGATATTTCTTTTAGTGATACAAAAGTTACTGCAAGTTTTAATTTTGTCACAAAACAGTATGGAACGTATAAGTTTCCAGATAGATATGGACTAATTAAAATTAATGATGAAATAATTTTATATACCTCGAAAGATAGAAACTCTTTTAACGGATGTATTCGTGGATTTAGTGGTGTTACTGAATTAGGTAACGATGATGAGAAACTTACTTTCTCTACATCTGAAGCAACGTCTCATATTCAAGGTAGTAAAATTGTTAATCTTAGTAATATTTTACTGAAAGAGTTTTTAGTAAAACTTAAACAACAGATTGCACCCGGATTTGAAAGAAGAGAGATTGAATCTGATGTAAATCAAAAATTATTCCTATCAAGAACAAAAGATTTTTATCAATCTAAAGGAACTGATGAGTCTTTTAGAATTTTATTTGCTGCGTTATATGGCGAAAAAGTAGAAGTTATAAAACCAAAAGAGTTTCTTTTTAGGCCTTCTGATGCTCAATACAGGAAAACAAAAGATATTGTTGTTGAAGCAATTGTAGGAGATCCCTCAAAGTTAAAAAATCAAACCTTATATCAGGACGCTATTCCAGAATATGGAATTGATAGTTCATATGCCACGATTATTGATGTAGAAAAACTTTTAAGAGGAAATAAAATATATTATCAACTCAGTGTTGACTTTGATTACAGTAAAGATATTGATCTTTCTGGTGGAACGGTGCTGGGAGATTTTTCTGCACACCCCAAAACGCAAAATACAGTTTTAGTTGCATCTGGTTCCTCTATAATTGATGTAGATTCAACAATCGGTTTCCCTGATAAAGGACAAATTCAAATTGATGGTAAGAGTGGAATTTTAACTTATCGTTCAAAAACGATCAACCAGTTCATAGATGTTGGATTAGCACATACAACAACTTTTGGAACTAACTATGAAATTACTGCAGGAACAGAATTAAACCTCAATGCTAATGCATATGGGTTTGAAGGGATTAGCGCCGTCTCAGTCGCTTCTAGCGATGCCTCAGTGGTAGGTATTGCTACAACCTCTAAGATTGAAGTAAGAATAGGAAAAGTTCTTGGAGACAATATAATTTCTGATGACACAGCAAATTTCTCAATAAACGATAATATTCAAATAAAATCTCTTGGCACTAATGCAACTGGAGTATTAGATAATAGTTGGTTTGTTAATGTTAGTCCTAAGTATAGCGTAAAGAGTTTATCACTAATTGACGAGTCTAGTTTTACATATTCTATTGAAACCTTTGCAGAAAATAATTTAAGAATTGGTGACAAAGCAGTTGTCATTCAATCTGATAGTGTAGAAAAAGAGGGAGTTGTTTTAGATATCACCTCTGCAAATAGTTTTACATTCTCTAGAGCAGGTAAATTAACTGGAACTACTTTTAATGTTAGAAGAGGTATCCTAAAACCCGACATTAGTAATCTGAATTTTGATGATTATTCATATACTGAATCATCATTTGCTAATGTTCAAAATGTTTATACAAAAAATAATGGTGATGTTTTAATCGCATCACCGTCAATACCTTTCTATCACGACACTCCTCTTAATTTTTATGATAGAAAAGTAAAATTAAATGGAGAGTATACTGGAGAAACCTTTACAGTAACTCGTACACATGGTTTTTATACTGGAGATAAAGTATATTACGAGTCCTATTTTACAAATGATCCAATATATGGATTCATAGATGAGAGTAAGTTCCCAGAAATTAATCCCGGTGTCTTCTATGTAAAACGAGTTAATGACTCGCAATTTAAAATTGCATCTAGTTTAACTAATTTATATAATGATAATTTTGTTTCAGTCTCTGGAATTGTAACTAATAATTATTTCTGTGTTAATGAATTCTTCAATAAGAATCTTGAGCATCAAAAACTTTATAGAGAATTCAAATCTCCAATAAATGATGGTGGAGAGTATACCACACTTCCAGGTAAGACTGGAATGCTTGTTAATGGTGTTGAAATACTAAACTATAAATCTGGAGATAGTGTATATTTCGGAAAGATTAATGATATAACTGTTTCGGCTCCAGGAACTGGATATGACATTATCAACCCACCTATTCTCTCAATACAAGATTCCACTGGTATTGGTGCTACTGGACTTATAAACGTTAAAGGTAATTTAGATAGAATTGAAATTCTTGATCCTGGATTTGATTATGTCACAGAACCAATTATCACAATCAGTGGTGGAAATGGTTTAGGCGCTAATGCTTATGCAAACACGAAACTTATCACACATTCAATTTCTTTCTATTCTACTTCTGAGAATGCACAAGTTGGACTTTCTTCTGATACTATTGGATTCACGACATTCCATAGATTTAGAGAATCAGAGAGAGTAGTTTATAAAACTGATGGACAAGATGCAATTGGTGGAATTACTGATAATGCTGATTATTATGTAAAACTGGTTGACTCAAAAACAATACAGTTGTTTAACAATGCGAGTGATACTATCACAGGATCAAATCCTGTTAACTTAACTTCTAATGGTGTTGGTGTTCATAGATTTGAATCTTACAATAAGAAACGTGTTATCTCTGATGTTATTGTAACTTCCTCTGGTTCTGATTACGAAAACAAGGAAAGAGTGTCCGGTATCGCTGGAATAAACACAGCACTTAACCATATTACTATTTCAAATCACGGATTCAACTCTGGTGAAACTGTAACATATTCTGGCAATGCGTCTGGACTTAGCAGCGATCAAACTTACATTGTAACTGTAGTTGACTCTGATAGTTTCAAACTTTCTTCTGTTGGATTGGGAACAACTGCTAAGGCATTTTATTATGACACAAAACAATATGTTGATATTGAGTCTGTAGGATCAGGAACTCATACATTTAATTATCCAACAATCTCTGTCAATGTCTCTGGAGAAATTGGTGTAACCACATTTAGTGGACAGGACTTTAATGCAAAACTTCAACCAATATTCAGAGGATCTATTGAATCAGTTAATTTAACTGACAATGGTATAGGTTATGGTGCTAGTGAAGTAATCAATTTTAATAAGCAACCTTTATTCAAACTGCTTAGTGGAAGAGAAGCAGAACTTCTTCCGATTGTTAATAACGGCAAAATCGAACAAGTTCTTGTAACTAATGGTGGTTATGAATATAACTCACCTCCTGATTTAGTAATCAACGGATCAGGTAGATTTGGCAAACTAACACCAGTTGTTAGTGGTGGACAAATTACAAAAGTAATCGTTGATAACTCTGGAACGGATTACACCGATACTACAACTATTTCGATCAAACCTAGTGGACTCGGTGCAAATCTGACTGCAGAGATTAATCAGTGGACTATAAACTTATTTGAAAAGTATCAAGATATCATTAGCGAAGATGATGGTATTTTAAACACTGCTATTACTGATGAATATGGTATTGAATATACCCATTTATATGCTCCAAGAAAACTTAGAGAATCAGTTTTCGGTAAAGTTATTGCTGATGGGGATGGCACTAAGTACGGAGTTGCTGATTTAAGAATTGATGATTCTAACTCTGAAGTAGAATCAGAATTCCACTCCCCTATTATTGGATGGGCATATGATGGTAATCCAATCTATGGCCCTTATGGATATGATACAAACACTGGAGGAACTATAAGGGCACTAAGAAGCGGATATAAGTTAGCGACACTTTCAAATCGTCCAGCACTGTCTTCTTGGAGACTAGGATTCTTCTGTAATGATTTTGTATTTACTGGTGAAGGAGATCTTGATGAACACAATGGAAGATATTGCGTTACTCCAGATTTCCCGAATGGAGTATATGCATATTTTGCCACAATTAGTGACGGATTTGTTGAAAGTTCAGGGCCTTTTGAAAACTTTAAGTTACCTCAATATCCATACTTTATTGGTAATACGTTTAAGTCAAAACCAAATGAGTTTAACTTTAAGAATGATTCCTATCAAGAAGATTATGATATTGTTGAAAATAGATGGTTAAGAAATACCACTCCTTATGGATTAACTTTAGACAACGTTTCATATGAGTATGTAACTGAACCATATAAAATCTATGACGAGGTAATTGATATTACCTCTACCTCTACAGGAACTATTGATAGTGTTGGAATTGTTACCGGAGGAAGTGGATATCAAGTTAATAATAGAGTAGTATTTGAAACATTAACTGGTGCTACACCTGCTAAAGCAAAAGTATCAGAAGTCACTGGCAAAGTAGTTTCAAATGTCAGTGTAGCAACCTCTTCAATTACTGAACTCGAAATCGCGCCTATTGATTCATCTGGTAGATTTATAGCCGTTTCACCATCACCTCATAATTTTACTAATACGAACCTAGTAACAATATCTGGTATTAACACATCAGTTAATTCAATCGACGGTTCATTTAATATCGGCGTATCAACTGCATTCTTCAATCTTGCAACTGGAGTTGGAGATACAAGTGTAACAGGTATCATTACATACTTCTCAATTAGTGGTGGAATCATTGATAGAGGTGATCTTTCATTCCGTGATAATGATATCTTAGAGATAGGTTCTGAAAAAGTCAAAGTTCTGAACGTAGATGTTCTAAATTCAAGAATAAGAGTTGAAAGAGCAGTTGATGGTACTGTTTCGTCTGCACATACTGCTACAACATCTATCACTGAGCAAACTCGCAAGTTCACTTTTAATTCTAATAGAGAAAATAATGTAAAATTTGAACTTAATAAACAAATCTATTTTGATCCAAAAGAATCAGTTGGTGTAGGAACTTTAACTGGAACTGGCGTAGGATCTACTATTTTCTTCTCTAATCCAGGTGCAGGCATTACTCAAGTCTTCATTGAGAACAGAGGCATCTTCTTACCAAATCACAATTTGAAGACTGGTGATCAAGTCCTCTATAATAATGGTGGTGGAACATCCATAGAGGTTGTATCCGATCCTACTACCGGATCAAATTATGTAATTGGTAATAACACACCACTATTTGTTGCAAGAATATCTGATGACATCATTGGTATTCAAACATTTAAAGTTGGTATTGGTTCTGTCGGCACGTTTGTTGGTATAGCAGATACCACAATGAATTCTGGTTTGCTTTCGTTTACTGGAATTGGTGCTGGAACGAAACATAGTATTAAAACAGTTAAGACTAATGTTGTAACTGCTGAAGTGACTAGAAACACTGTAACGGTTGCGACAGCATCAACTCACGGATTAACTATTGGTGATAAAGTTAAAATGTCCGTAACCCCCGGTATTACCACCACAGTTACAATTAAGTATAACGATCACAATAGGAGAATTGTTTTCAATCCTCTTGGATTTACCACAGCTGGAGTAAACACAAATCAGAACTCAATTGAAATTAGTAATCATGGATTTGAAACAGGAGATAAAGTAATTCTTGATGCAAATCCTGCCCCTATTGGATTGGAAGATCAAAAGATTTACTATGTTTCTAAACTCTCTAAAGATAAAGTAAGACTCTGTAACTCTAAGTATGAGTCTGATAAATTCCAACCCATTTTTGTGGGTATAGAAAGTGCAAGATCTGGAACACTTCTTCCCATAAATCCTTCAATTAATATCATTAAAGGAAACACTGTTATATTTGATCTTAGTGACTCATCTTTATCATCCTTGAATATATCAACACTTTATTCTGCGTTTGATATGAATCTTTATAGAGATTCTAATTTTACAGATAAGTTTGATGGATCTCTTGTTAATAATAAATTTGAGGTTACAAAAACTGGCAGAATTGGTATTGATACAACTGCCAAATTAACTTTATCTGTTAGTGAAGATGTACCGGAAAACATTTTCTATGAGTTTACCAATGTAAATTCTGATTTTATTGAATCTGTCAAGAAAGAAATCGTAATTGATAAAGAGGTAAGTGGTTTTAACAAAATTAATAAAATTGACAGCAAATATAATGGAGAGTTTAAATTAAGCGGAGCAACATCTAATACTTTCAAATATAACATTGAAAAACTTGCCGAAAGATCTTCTTATTCGACTGACGCAGAATTATCATATGTCACAGATTCTACCTCCGCATACGGTGGCATAGCAAATATTAATATTACATACAAAGGTGCTAATTATAATGAAATAGTGGGAGTATCGACTGTTGTTGGGATTGTAACGGGAACAGGTGCTATTCTTGAACCATCAAGTAATACAATTGGTAAGGTTCTTGCTACAAATATTGAGAATATTGGATTTAATTATCCAACTGACTTTACTATTCGTCCTACAACAAACTTACCAGAAGTTCTTTCCCTTGAGTCTTTGACATCTTTTGAAGAGATTGGAATTAGCTCTGCTGGAAGAAACTACAACATTGCACCAAACTTAATTGTGCTTGATGGATTAACTGGTAAGGTTATTAATGATATAGATCTTTTCTATGCACTTGGAGATTCTAAAGTAACGATTAGAAATAATACAAATGGACTTTCAAATGTAACTCCAACTATTATTCCTGTAAGTAACTCAAATGGAGTTGCAATTAGTGATATATCCTTTGATATTACCTCCAAAAATGTAACTGTAGGATTTGATACTGGATTTAGTGATCAATCACCATTTGCTATAGGAGATAAAGTTTTAATTGAAAATATTAGTGTTGGAGTTGGATCAACCGGAACTGGATATAACTCCGTTGATTATAATTATCAACTGTTTACACTGACAGATGTAAACATTCCTCTAGGAGGAATTGCAGGTGTTGTAACATTTAGCCTTTCGGGAATTATTGGAGATAATCTTTACGCAGGTAATTTTGATTCATTGAATTCTGCAGGAAGAATTATTAATCAAAACTCTTTCCCACAGTTTAATATTAAATTAAGAAAGAATGATTTCTTAATTGGTGAGCAAGTTGTTTCTAATAGCGGAATAGGAAAAGTTGATAGTTGGAACAATAGAATTGAATTATTGAAGGTTTCTACATCTAAAGATTTTAAAGTTGGAGATTTAGTAGTTGGACAGTCTTCAAGGACTCAAGGAATTGTAAAATCTAAAGTTGACTACAATTCTGAAATTGAAATCGAATCATCTTCGATTGTTGAAAAGGGGTGGACTACCACAACTGGATTCTTCAATGACAATCAACAGAGAATTCCTGATAATTTTTACTATCAAAACTTCTCATATGCAATTAAGTCAAAGGTTCCTCTTCAAGATTGGGATGAAACAGTTAGCTCTTTAAATCATACAGCAGGATTTCTTAAGTTTAGCGATTTGATAGTTGAGTCTAAAGACGAAAATAAAACTAAACTGGTTGCCGGAATATCTACGGTTTCAGTGATTGTTGATCTTCTTCCAACCACAACTTATGGAAATGGAAATTTTGGTGGAGGAATTGATGTAAATTGTTATCATGATTTTGATCTTGTTACTGAAAATTCTAAAATCGCCTCAGGCACGGTTTATTCAGATAGAATTATTTTAGAAAATAGAGTTCTTACTGATTATTTCGAGTCAGTAGGAAATAGAGTTCTTTCTATTGATGATATTAGCTCACTGTTTAATAGTCAGGAGCGTCCTACAAGATTCAGCATTGTTAAAAAGTTCCCTGTTGATCAAAAATCAAAAAAAATATTTACTTTTGTTAGAGATAAACTTTTCACAGGTGAAAGACAAGCATCTTTTGTGAATATAGTTCAAGATGGATCCAATGCTTCCGTTCTCAATTATGGTAGAGTTGATAGTGTATTAGATCTTGGATCTTTTGATTTTAATATTTCTGGTACAGAGGGACAACTTCTCTTCTATCCTACTAAGTTTAGATTTAACGATTACAATATCTCTCTGATGAGTTTTGATATTGATAACAGTGTTTCTAGTGTAGGAACATTTGAACTGGGTGAAATTTGTGATATTTCTTCCACACAGGTTGATGTACCCGCAGGATCTACCACCACAATTGTAGGAATCGCTTCCACTTATAGATCCTCTAAGGTTATAGTTGAATATACGACTAATGATGGAAGATTTGGAACTAATGAATTAAATGTTATTCATGACGGAACGACTGTTGATGTCCTTGAATATGGTAACATAAACACAGGATTGTTGGCATTGGATATGGGAACATATTCCGCAGACATGTCATCTGGCACTGTAAATGTTAACTTCACACCATCTGCCGGATTGGCACTTACTGCTAATACAATTAGGGTGTCGATGTCCAGCGTTGAATCTGTTGGAGTAGGTTCTACAGTTATTGGACAAGGGACTGAGAATATAGGTTCACTACAGTCATTCTATACCTCTATTGGATCTACTTCTTCTCCAGGCATTCATACAATTGCCACCTATACATGTGGCGGTGAAAATGATTATCAAGCATCTTACTATATTGTAAGTATTGAAGATACAACCAATAATCAATATCAACTTTCTGAAGTCATCGTTCTCAATGACAACTCTGAGTCATATATCACAGAGTATGGAACTTTAACAACAGGAAGTGGTATTGGCACCATCGGTGCGCTGATGACATCGAATGAGACACATCTTCAATATACTCCCCCCGCAAGTGCTGATACTCAAATTCGTGTCTATCAACATGCAGTTCAATTGGTTGAAGTAGACAATACTCTTAATAATGAACTTGATTTAAATAACGCCTCTATCACTGCTGGTTTTGGTTTTTATGATGGAACTGCTAAGGATGTTAGAAGATCATTCTCACTAACTCATAAAGGACAACCTATTTTCCAAAGAAATTTTGATGGAAGTGATACTTCAATCATTGATATCACTAAT
>Ga0163110_10000968_pt1 | contig 14218 bp, 6 predicted proteins | sample CRUFie1St17metaG_FD_108703 | JGI IMG/M metagenome (GOLD analysis project Ga0163110, IMG submission 108703) | Marine microbial communities from the Costa Rica Dome - CRUD Field 142mm St17 metaG | ecosystem: Environmental > Aquatic > Marine > Oceanic > Photic zone | place: Costa Rica: the Eastern...
TCAGTGAGCAGAGAGGAGAGGGCATTCACCCCACCTATTTTCATTACCCGCACAACTCAGTCCAATTATTAATGTTAGAATAATGTTGAGCGAGGTATGCAATAAGTTTAGGCAAGATTGTAGCTTCAGCGGATCCGACTTTTTCGCCGTCAATAGTAACGATGTGACATGTGCCGATGCCGACACCTACCGCGATTAACTCTGAGCAGCGAGCGATAAGACGCTCGTTCAATCTCGCATAGTTGACTGGTATGCCTTCAGCGGTTAAGTATGGTATTAACACTTCTAGAGTAATACCTCTTACTGCATCCTGGCTGTTACTAAGATATGCAACACCATCTTCATCAATCACTATCATGCTCGCTCTATCACTATCAATAACGCAATACTGGTCAATGAGTAGAGCGATGTCAGCACCATTTTCCTCAGCGGTAGCTTTTGCATCTCGATAGGGTTGCCAATCTCCGTGTTTAGTCCCCGTGACTGCTCCCAACCACTTCTTTAACGGCAAAGTCACTGCATGCATCTCGCAATTTCTTAATCTTGGTAGTGGTCTAGGAGTCAGTCTAACTTCATCATCCTCGCAATTATAGGTGATATTTAGCAACTGAATCTCATCAGATTGTTGGCCGCCATGGATGATAATCTGCTCGGATATTCTGTCCACAAAATCTTCAGGCAAATCAATTCTTAATCTCTCAGCATGACTTCTCAAGCGGTCAAGATGTTGGTTGAAATCGGCAATTTTAGTACCGCCATCCCATAAAACAGTAGTGAATACCGCACTTCTAGGCTTGTTAGCCATATCACAACCTCACAATAAGTCATCTAAGAAAGAAGTATCAATACTTGGCTTTTGAGTCTCTTTGTTGTCATTCAATTCATTCAGTAAGGCATTATTTTGTGGTTGAAGAACAGGCTGTTGTGGTTGATAGGCAGGTCGCTGGTAGGCTTGATTACTGTCAATTCTTTGCGCCGCTGCGTAAATGTCATTCTCAGCCTGAGGAGAGATTTGCGGCGGTGGCGCTACAGGTGCAACTGCACCAAATCCGGGAGTATCATCCCATCCAAGATCGTCTTGAATTCCCCATGTAGCTTCTTGAAGCTCCCAGTTCTTATTGCGCACACGCTTGTTGTTTCTCGTCCTGACAATCGCAACTAACAGGAATACTGCGATTAGTAATAATCCGGCAGCAAGTAAATTCGGGGTAGTCAGCAATGCAGTGAAGTCAGTGTTTTCTTCTTCCCCAAGGTTAGAATCGCCGCCCGATTGGGCAGGGGGCAAAACCTCGACAGGTTGTACATCTACTCTTGTTCTATCATCATCAAACGGTGAGACTGCAATATACCAAGTTGTCAAATTGTCTAAATCTTCAAACACGTCACTGGTAATGAGGAAATTAGTCGAGGCTCTGACTTCGCCAACCTCTGTATAAGCGGTTATCTGAGTAAGGCCCTCGTCACCAATGTAGATTTTGTAGCCACGAACCTCACCAGAATTTGTGCCGCTCCACGTCACCAATATGCCAACATCATTCCAAACAGCTTGTAGGTCCTCAACTGGAGCCATGTAGTCCCCAGAATCGTCAAATCCATCATTAACCGCTTGGCTAGAGACCACAGTCAAATCATCCAGGTATGCATTGCCAGAGGTGTCAATAGCAACTACTGCAACCCATATCTCCATGCCTGGCAAGACAGGGAGGTCGCCCATCACCTCCTTAATTTCCAGAGGCAAATCAGGTGTTCTATCTAGGGATGCTATTGGTATGCTTGGCCCACCGCTGCCGGGAGCAACACTGGAAAAATCAGTGGAGGATGCGTAGACCTCATAGCTACCAATATCGCTTGCTTGACTTAATTCAAATGTCAGTAATAGAGCACTTCCATCATCATTCGGCCGGTCAAACAACTCAAGGTCAGATAGTCTTTCAGGAGGCTCGGTATCAGCCAGGTTGTTGATTGGAATTACGCTTGCTTGGGGCAATGATGTCAGGTGTACATTGCCCTTGATGTCGTGGACAGTAACGGTAACAAATAACTCGATGTCGGGCCGAATTAATTGTGGCGTTGCCATCGTAATATCCATCATACCGCCAGGTGGACTGTATAATGCAGTAGAAATCGGCAGTTCTATTGGGTTTCTATCCTCATCAATCCACTGCTTATTTATCATCAAGCATCCACATTTGTCGGGGTCGTCACCAAACGCAGCCCATGCTGCGCTTAAGTCAGTAACTGGTTGGTCGGCAACCCAGACAATATAGTGCGAAAAATCATCTGCGGTAGAAATAGTCCAGACTACATCAATCGCAGTACCATCGTCTTCTGGACGGTCAAATGCGTTTACTGAGGTTATACGATCTGGAGTCCCGCCACTGCCAATCGAATTCCTCAGTGGGGTTGCTGAGACTACATCAACATCGATAAGATCGACATTTAGCCAGTCATCATAAGCAACTACTGCAAATAAATACGGTTGCCCATCGATCAGGCCCTGACCGTCAAACTCGTCTACGATTGCAGTGGTTGTGCCGCAGTCATCAATTATTACTGCCCGGGAGAATCCGTTGTCAGGAAGTGATTGAATGACAGTAATTGAAGGAGAACCATCGTCTAACTTGACCCATACAGCATAGAATGTGCAGTCATCGGCTGTACTCTCATCCCAAGAGATGGTGACTCTTCCACCATCATCATCTGGTGTGTCAATAGCGCTGACGTTTTCTAGTCTAGGTGGTGGAGTAAGGTCATTAAGTCCACCGGTTGGGACTACTGGGCCAATAACAAACGGATTCATAATGTCCTCCTGTTCAGTAAGATCGACACAGGTTAACCCAATCCAATATGGTCTGCCAGCGTCTAATTGGATGATTGTAGTGTTGCCTTCAGTCGGTGGTAGTTCAACAACGGGGGTTAATCCCAGCACATCACTAAATTCAACAGTTGAGGCGTATATCTTGGTGCTCTTGAGGTCTAACGACGTGCATCTAGCCCACTCGATTTCTAAATCACCGTCCTCGCCACCTTCATGAGGACCAGCACTAGCCCAAATTGGCGATAGTGGTATTTCGTTTGTTGGCGATGCCGGACCGATTTGTGGAGATGGTGTGCCAAGTCTTCCATCGTCATATTCCACGACAATAACACCGTAATAGTCAACACCATCTACCAGTGGCTGTCCATTAGCCGATGTGACTTCGCTCTGTAACCGACTGTGAAGAGAAATTGCTTTGTCAACAGTCCTTCCAGCTAAATCATCAACAGAAACACTTCCGAATGGCCCCTCGTTAAGGTAGATCAAGTAACGCGAGAAATCATCATCGTGAACTAGTGTCCATGAGGCGGTTAATGTGCCTCCACCATCGTCTGGACGATCGATTAAACTAATCATTTCCACTGGGGTTTCTAATTTGATGTAATCATAAGTAATGCGGGCTTCCAGTGAGCCATTGGATGGTGCTCGAAGATTTAGTTGAACGAATTTAGTTCCGTTGATTTGAACTGCGTTATCTACAGCGGCCTGTAGCGTATTTGCCAGTTGCGGATCGTCTGATAAGTTCAGCGTTACCGCATACTTTAGGCTGTTCGATTTTGCCCAGGTAGCAGCGCCACTAACTGGTGATGTAAATGCCAACGGAATGCCTTGGAACAAGATGTTGTGAATGCCGGGGGTTCCAGTGTCTCGGTCAAGGGTTATCGGCTGGTCTATGCTAGCAAGCTGAATCTGGACTCCGGGATGCGTTAGATTTGTGATATCTTGATTGATTAGGTTGAAGCCCATATTAAGTGGGTTAGCTCGCCTTAGTTCGAACCGTTCTAGTGGAGTCCATTGTGGGTTATTCATCCAGCCAAACAAGCCGTCATCGTCAGTTGTTATCCACAGGTAGTCTTGAGAAATAGTGCCGCTAGTTATCGACACATCGGGAATAACGAATACTTTCGCAACCGAATGAGATGGTGTTGTAGCATCGATTATTGTGATAACGTCTCTACCGATTGCCAGTAGATTATCGCCGTTACTCACCAACCTTTCTACCGGCCAGCTGGGAATTTGGAATGCCGCTGAGCCATCCTCAAACTGATTCGTGATACCATTCCAATGCGTCATTGGACCAACATCCGTAGCAATATGCAGGCCCCACCAATCGCTCGCTAGTGCCGTTACTGTATTCGAGGGCAATTGATCGAAGCGGTGGGTTTGGGTGACTAATGCGGTAGTCCCATCAACACTGGTAATGCCCGGCCTTTCACTACCAGCACCATCGTGACTAACATGAATTTGTGTGTTACCGGAACTATCGGTCGTTTTTATCAGACCCCAAGAAGAGGTACCTAGCATGCCATTGGCGCTTGTGAGAACATTGACTGCACTGCTTGAGGTGTCCATCTTAGTCAGTCCAAGAGGAGTTGAAGCCCACAGATTTGGCGAGTCAAATAACAAATCCTGAACTAAATTAGATGGCATACCATCGGTTGTTGTTAACGGGTTAATCCAATCATTTGTTTGTAGTGACCATCGGCCTATACCACCGTTAGTAGCGATGTAAACTATGTCAGCAGACGCCTCAATTGCGTTTACGATGTTTGATGGCAATCCGGCAAGTAATTTACCATTACCAAAGGAGTTGCTGACCGTGTCATAAATTTGAACCCCAGCGGAAGATCCTGAATTGCCCTGTAGTCCGATGATTAGGTCGGTTCCGACTAATTTGATACCATCCATATTGTTGTGCAGTGCACCATTGACTGGAGTCAAAGTTGCGGATACAGTATCCAACATCATAAGCCCGGTTGGAGAAGTGGCTATGTACAAATCTGTTCCAACCAGTTCCAAATCTTTAGCCTGTGAGTTTGCTGGTAATGTCCACCCCTGCTGCCAAATTATGGTTCCATCAACTTGTCTCTCACCCTGTAAGATACCGGCACCAGTTGATTGACCAAAGCCAACATTTTCGCCAATGGTGGTAACCCATACATGCGTTGCATTACCCGCCATTGTTGTCACTTGGCCACTAACAAGGCCGGGTAGAGTCTGAATGGTTGTCTGGCCAAAGTTGTCTAGGTGGTCTACTCGACTGTAGCCCGATGAGCCGCCTGCTTGACCTAATAACCAACCAGAACCAGACCATTGGAATGATGTTACAGAGGAGCCTTGAGCATTTGAATTGACTTGACTAGTAATGGCTCCACTCGTGGTAATAATTGAGTAACCGCCACCGATTACATTTGGCCCAGACTGTCCAAGTCCGTGGCCAATAATCAGCTCACCACTTGCGTAGTCAATAGCATCCCACCACACTCTGTCGCTTGGCAGGTTGTGGGTTTGAGTCGTGATGTCAGCCAAGAATAGGCCTGAGTTCATATTGTATTTTCTAATAGGCTCTTCATCTTCGTAAAAAGTGATGTAGAGAGTGTCAGTTGAGTCATCACAAGCCACTCCAGAGACTTCACCTTGTCCGAGTGATGCTTGAGTTAACGTATTTACAATCGTACCCGTGGTTAGGTCAAGTTGTTCAATTCCACCGTTTGAATTGTAAATCCCGACATTGAGGAGTCCGCCACAATATGACATAGTAATTGGGTAGCCATTTTGGATACCATTTTGTCCTCCTTGGGTGAAGACATTCCAGTTCGCGCCATCCCAGTGAGAAATTGCTCCACCTTGGAATCCCTGCCAGCTTTGCCCGTCACCACCGCCGAGAACTAAATCAATTCCATTTGTCCACAATTCGTAAAACTCGCTGCCAGAGTTCCCTGGTAGCCCGTTGTTTTCTTCCCATGTGGACAGCCATGCATTGTTTGGTCGATCATATCTCGCAATTCCATCCTCAGTAGCGAATAATACTTCATTATCATATTCAATAATCTCTCTTATGGGGAAATCTAAACCGTCATCATCATTCCATGAATCAACAAAATTCCCTGAGGAGTCGTAAAGGTCTAGACGTAATTCACCCCAAGACACCCACATGTCACCATTGGTTGCTTCATATGCGGTAACTCGGTCAACTTGTCCGCTAGGCTCGATATTTTCACCCCAAGTATCGTTGGCAATATCCCACTGTGCGATACCACCCTGTCCATCATAGTAGTCTGGAAAACCATCATTGGATGCAACGCTGGCCATTATTATGCCATCGATTAAGCCAATACCCCAAGCAGGTCCACTGTTGTCATCAAGTTGGATACCAGCATCGATGTTGGATAGTTCTTGGAAATTAGCTACATCGATACGATATACACTGTTACTATCATCACCTTGATGATAATACATTACATCGTTGTAGATGACCATCTGATAAGGCTCACCATTACCGAGATAGAGGCTGCTAGATTTCTCGATATCGTATACTTCAGCCCCGGTTGTTACATCGATGAGTTGGAATCCATCTTCGCCACCTATCCAAAGTTGGTTTGGGTTGATGTCGGCAACAAGTCCAGTGACATCTTGATTGCCAGGGTCAAGAATTGCGTTGCCGGATGGAGAGTTACTATATTCAGTCCATGTTGGTAACCAAGAGTTGGTTGAAATTTCATATCTTGCGATTCCTATACCGTTTAGTCCAATGTATGCAACATCGCCGATAACCTCTATTGGCGCATTATCGGTATCTTCGCCAGCTTCCCAGGTATCGATTACATCAAACGGACTGGTGGTTAAAATTCCAACGCCATCATTGGTTCCGCCGTAAATTCTAGTTCCGTCAGTGCCGACTGATCTGGTTTCCCAATCAGGCATGCCGTCGTTAGCATTCATGCAGTCATCTACTTGCACAGTGCTGGTTGGATACTTGCAAACACCTCGATCTGTTCCAACATAGATGTCACTTCCAAGCAGAACAAAATCGAAGTAAGTATCAGGATTAGTAACCCAACTACCTCCACGCCCTTGGAAATTTATTGATTGAGAACCATCCCACTTCACTGCACCATCCTCTCCACCGATATACAAGTGTGAACCGTCAGAAATCATTGCATAGATGACGTCTGATGGCAAGAAGTCTAGATTAGAATTACTACCGCCAGAATCAGTTAGTGGAAGTAATATTTCTCCACTCACCAAGTCTTTTCTCACAACGCCATATCCTGGTAATCCCATGTGCAATACATCGTTAAAAACAGCCAAGGGGACGTCCTCGGCATTATTTATGCCGGTTGAGCCCCACGGCGCAAGGAAGGTTTCGTTTACCATGTCGAATCGCGCTAACCCAATATCTAGGGTGGCAATGTATGCAATATCACCATAAGTGACAACATCAGTTAATCCGCTGGTTGTCAACTGATTCGAGGAATCATAGACCGATATTGAACTTGAAGTGGTGTCAATAATAGATAATGCGGTGTTAGAATTGATTGTGATAAGGTTGTTGCCATTCACAGCGATACGTTGCACTGAATTAGAGGCTAAACCATCTTGGACATTCCATGACTGTAGGATGGTGCCGTTATCGTTCATTTTGTGGGCACCTGTGGTATCTCCGGCTAGATACAAATAGGTACCATCGGTAATTAGTTGATTGATATCGTCACCAATTAACTTCGGCGCTAACCACCTTGATTCTTGCGTGTCAAAACGGTTCATTATTCCGTCCGCTGCCACGTAAACTACGCCATTGAGTTCAATAACATCATCCATGTCTGCTGATGTTGGGCCACTGGCAAGTAGCATATTGCCTTGATACTGAGGGTTCGCCGAGACATCTAATATCGCCAAATCGCCACCGCCGTCGCTGATTAGCATCAACTCATTGGCTGGAGAGCGGGTGCCAATACTTGGCCAAACTAACAGTTTTTGACCATCGTTGACTAGGCCGAAATCCTGCAGGCTGTAGGTTTGCAAGAAAACTCCGTTTTGCGTGTTGTAAGTCTGTATAGAATCACCATTGAGTATGGCTAAAACGTTACTCGAAACTGCAACATCTGCAACAGAATTTGAGGTTAACCAATTGTTTTCATTCCAGGTTGACAGCCAAAATCCAGTATTCCAATCATATCTTGCCAAACCAGCGTCATCTGACGATAGCAGTAGTTGATTGCCTGATTCGAAAAATGAGGAAATGGTATCGCTGTGAAGATTGTTCGCCGTAGTCCATGTGCTCAACTGACTGTTACTATTCATGTCCCAACGAATTACACCTTCGTCGTCAAATGAGAAATAAACGACACCGTCTAATTCAATTATGTCTAATGATGCACCGTCGGTTGATTTAGTTAGTACATCCGTCCATGAATTACCATCAAAAACTGAAATCCTTTCAGAATTGGCTGCATAAACTAAACCGTCGCTGCCGATAATGAACTGTTCAAACTGGACAGGTTCTGGCGTGGAACTGGGGGATGTGATAATAGAATCAGGTAGTGCTGATTGGGTTGAGGTATCCATCAATGAAATGGCGTGAAAGTAGTCATTATCTGTAAGAATGTGAAGCGTTAGTGTGGTGCTGTCTATTGCTAGAGCAACAATTCGAGCAGCGTCATTAAATTCAATGATATCGATGATTTTAGGGTCGTTATTGTAATCAACAATTAGAAGTGAATTTCCAATGGCTAGATACATTCTACCATCGATGAGGTGGATTACATAGTCGCCTATATCTAAATTCACAGGCTCGAATGTAACGGCAGGATCAACTGGTGCTAAAGCCTCGATAATTAGCTCATTAATTTCAGCCCCGGATGGTAAAGTCCAGTAGGCTCCAGATTCACTATTAGGAGATAATCTCCCTGAGTGAGGGTTTGGACTGGTGAACGAGTCACTAGAACCTAACATTCCTAAGCCCTGCCAATCTAGTAAATTGATACCCACGTCGCTAGCAGTAATTACGGGTTCCTCGATGGTTAGTCCGCTGCTTCCGTTAACTCTGACCTCCATAGTCACATTAGACAACAGGGCTCCGGGAGCAAATTCAAGGCCCCAGTTAGCATTTGCAGATAGGCCAATATCCGGGTTTGCTCCAACTGCGTCTAGTTGAACCCAACCGGTATCATTACTCGCTTGCTTAGGCCAGACCGTTTCATTGTCAGTTAGATGAGCTGATACCGGTGTAATTAGCATAAGCGGACTTAGTGAGGTTATGACCATCAATAGAGTCAACAATATGGCTTTGCGTCCTCTGCGGAGCGCATAATCAGCATTAGCCACACTGTTCATGACTATATTGGCGCATCTTTCACTATTTGAACGCGGCCCTCGCTCGTTCAGCAAAGTATCATCAAATCGACGATTAATCGAAGCATATCAAATCAATACATCACCGATATAATCCCCCCAAACAATCAAACATCGAATAGAGTTGTGCGGCTTTGGAAGTGACTATTTTGGAAGACCGTAGAGAGCGACAACTGAAAAAAGAAGCTCTAGAATATCACGAAGCAGAGCCCCATGGTAAAATCAAGGTTGTTCCTACTAAGCCACATTCTACAGCTCATGAACTAAGCCTTGCTTATTCTCCCGGAGTCGCCTACCCGTGTCTAGAGATTGCAGAAAAACCTGAACTAGCCTACAAGTATACCTCAAAAGCAAACTTAGTCGCAGTAATTTCCAACGGCACTGCAGTATTGGGGCTTGGTAATATTGGTCCCTTGGCTAGTAAACCCGTGATGGAAGGTAAAGGGCTGTTATTGAAAACATTCGCCGACATTGATGTGTTTGACATTGAGGTTGACACAGAGGATTCCGAATCATTTATCCAAACAGTTGTCAATATTTCAAAGACATTTGGTGGCATCAATTTAGAGGACATTAAGGCCCCTGAGTGTTTTGAGATTGAACGCAGAATTGCTGCTGAGACCGACATACCTGTGATGCATGATGATCAGCATGGTACGGCGATTATTTCCGGTGCGGCTTTGATTAATGCCGTCGAATTACAGGAAAAGGAACTGTCGAAAGTGAAAGTTGTGGTTATTGGTGCTGGGGCGTCAGCAATCGCATGTGCCAATCACTATGTGGCCTTGGGAGTCACACGAGAGAATATCAGGATGGTTGACAGCAAAGGAGTACTTACCAAAAAGCGGTTACTGAACGATGAATTAAATGAGTATAAGGCAGATTTCGCCCACGACATACCAGAAAGTGATTTGGCTGGTGCGCTTAAGGACGCAGATGTTTTGTTAGGCCTCTCCAAAGGAGGATTAGTCACGCCAGAAATGGTGAAATCTATGGCGCCTAAGCCAATTATATTTGCACTGGCCAACCCAACTCCGGAGATTACTCCAGAAGAGGTGGATAAAGTAAGAGATGATGCAATTATGGCTACGGGAAGATCAGATTATCCTAATCAGGTGAACAATGTTCTAGGTTTTCCATACATATTTCGCGGGGCCCTCGATGTGAGGGCAACTGACATTACTCAAAACATGAAAATGGCGGCCACAAAGGCTCTTGCACAATTGGCTAAAGAACCAGTACCGGACTACATCTCTGAGGCTTATGATGGGGCAACAATGCAGTTTGGCCCAGAGTATATTATTCCCAAGCCGTTTGACCGCAGAGTTCTGATATGGGAGGCTTCGGCAGTTGCTCAAGCCGCAGTTGACGAGGGAATAACACAAGTCAGCAAAGAGGAGTTCTCAATTGCCAAATATCGAGAAGAACTCGAGTCAAGACTTGGCCTATCTTATTCTATCATGCGGCACATGATAAATCAAGTTAGAGGCAGAGGTAAGCGCATAGTTTTCCCAGAAGGCGACAATGAAAAGGTAATCAGAGCTGCAGCACAGCTTGTTGAGCAAAGAATTTGTCACCCTATCTTGCTTGGTTCGAAGGATAGAATTGATTCTATGGTTGAAGAGTTAAATCTAAACTTTAGTTATGATGCATACGACCCTAGATATGATGAGAGAAGGAAACTGGTCTACGCTCCGGCCCTATTCAAGCGAAGAATGCGAAAGGGGATGACTCTAGAGGATGCAGAAAGGCTATTGAAAAGCCGTCCCTATTTTGCTAGTCAAATGGTTGCCAGCGGCGATGCAGATGGGTTTGTCGGCGGAGTCAGTCGAAATTATGCCGATGTTTTACGCCCAACTATTGAGGTAATTGGATCAGACACTTCTGCACATTGCGTCATTGGATGCTATATGGTAAATGTCAAGGGTAAGACCATATTCTTAGCAGATGCTACGGTGAATGTTTATCCCGATAGCCCGACGCTGGCTGAGATTGCTATACAAACTGCCAAGATTGCTCGACGGTTTGGGGTTAATCCAAAAGTGGCGATGCTATCATTTTCTAATTTCGGTAGCACCAGAGCACAACGTTCAACTCGTATTGAAGAGGCTATTGAAATAGCCAAAGAAATTGACCCGACCTTGGTTATTGACGGGCCGATGCAAGCCGATACTGCACTAAATCCTGCAGTTCAAGGAGACTATCCGTTCATGAATTTCAGCGGACCAGCCAATGTTTTGGTGCTACCAAACCTTGCGGCAGCAAATATTGCTTACAAATTACTAGAAGAACTGGGCGGGGCTGAAATGACAGGTCCAATCCTCGAAGGCATGGATAAACCGGTCCAACTTGTTGCTCGTTCAGATGGCGTTAGGCACATCGTCAACATGGCAACAATATGTGCAGCAGATGCTATTAGGCAGGATTCATACTGGGAAACACTAGCGGCAAATCCAGAAAGCGAATGAGGATATCAAAACATTATTTCTAGCTCACCAGATGGCTCGACTAGGCAGGTGTAAGCCGAGTAACCAAATTCAGAATAGCGTTTTTTCCCCCAAATTATTCTTTTACCAACATCGATAATTGGCCAAAGTATGTTTAATTTTAATTCGGTGAGTATTGTCTTGTTGATTTTCTTGTTTCGATACATATCAAATCTTAAAATCTCTTTGTTTACCTTGGTCTTGAAATCATTTTTAATTGCAAAACCCTCCGATTTCAATAGATATCTGAATGTGGAGGGAGTGTATACATTAATGTGGCCAAATGAATGTAATTCCTTGTAATATTTGTCGACATTGATAACATGATCTAATGGTACTTCGAATACTTGCGACTTACTTACTCGCTTAATTTCACGCAACAGCAAACGGGGATGCTCAACATGCTCAATAACATGGGTGCAATATACTAAATCAAAATATTTGTCGGGGAATGGAATTGAGTAGCCATCAAATTTCTTTATTTCTCTTAGTTTCGTCAGATTCAATCCCTTGATTTTCTCAATCCCACTGCTTGAAATTTCTATGGCATATAGGTTCTGGCAAAAATCAGCGCTATCGAGATACTTCAGGACACTACCCTCTCCAGCACCACAGTCGAGAACATTTTCGAAAGTTTTTCCACCGGTAACATCGAATATGTTTTGACTTTTGTATCTAGCTCCTAGCTCTCTCCATTCAACAATTGATTCATCGTAGAAGTCGTCATAATCCGCAACAATTGAGGCTTGATTGTCAGAATTTCCTGCGCTCAAAATTCCCACCACACGAATAGTTGAAGGCCGGAATAATAGTAGAAAAATATTCTTCATGATGTAAGTAGTTTAGTTTGTCACTGTTCACCATTTTCATATGTGATTATCGGCCTACGAGGGCGCCATAAAGCGCCCGTCACAAAGCCTACGCAAAGTCCACCGAACAGTAGGTTTACCCAACCTTCAATCACGTAATCACCTAAACCCCTGAACCATGGTATGGCGAAGGATGGGATTACACCTAGTATAGTAGTCCAGAATAATTCAGAGCGAATATTAGCACCATAATCAGCACTTTTTGGCACAATTCTTGCTTTACCTTGACGCACGGGCGTTACAACCAGACGGACGGATAATCCAGCGTTATCGCGGTCCATAGGGGCACTGGATAAGGCAAAGATTGCTGGGTTTTTTGGGTGTATTTCCATGGTTGCTGTGTGCCACTGCATCGGGCCATGCCCCTCGAACTTGCGTGGCCTACCATCCATCATAGCCCCTCGATAATTCGATGATACTGCATCAGCAAGGATGTCTTTCATACCACATGTTAACTCAATTTTTCCGCAGTTTTTTGCATGAATCCACTCACTTTGGGTTGGGCAACGTATTTCCCACTCACAATCTGAATCTAACTTACTAGAACTTTCACCGAGAGTTTGATTTAGCATCGAGATAATTGCCGATAACCTCTCTTGGTTCCATGTGGTTTCATCACCTGGAGATAATTCAGTGCCCAGGAGATTAGATAATTCTTCCAGCGTCAACGGTTTAGCCATGATGTAGAAATCAGGGCATTTCACTTCGTGTTTAGGCCTCTGACTGGCGTAAATCCAACCTCCTTTGTCTTCTCCAATGAATACTGAGTCTGCCTTAACAAATTGGAAGTCAAGACCGGCAACACTGAAACAATCCATAAACAACCCTAAGCGATTAACTGTTCCATTCTGTTATACCATGCCATTGCATCTGTATGATCAGTTAGCAATGAGAATTGAGGGAACGGTGAAATTGAGCGCATATAACCGAACACAGAGAAGTCGACAATATTTGGTTCACTACCACCGAAGTAATCCTCTCCATTATGTTCTTGAGTAAATTCCGTTAGTAAGTCATGCCAGAGTTGTTTTGGTTTACGGCCATCTTTTTTCACCCTTTTTTTGGCGATAATTCCCCACATTATGGGAAACCCAGCCCATGCGTAAAGCCGTTTTGAGATGAAACCGAATTCTTCGATTTTGGAGATTCTTGTCGTTGTCTGGAATGCTGAACCTAGGGTACCATATAGAATTGGAACGGTTGCTTTTGACATTTTGGTATCAGCCCATTCTAGCCACCGTGCTATCCGAGAATCATCATCACTAGATTGCAATTTTCCCTCATTGTAATTTTCATCAATAAATTTCATGATTGGTGTAGAATCAGTGTGGTATTGACCAGATTCATCAGTAAAAACTGGAACCTTGCCCCAGTCCCCGGCGAACGAGACGGCCTTTTTTATCTTCAATCCATTAACGGAAACATAGTCGACATCTAGTTTTAGATATTCGATTAATCCTCTTACTTTCCAACAAAACGGACAGGTGTGTAACATATGCAATGTCACTTTTGCCATGGGCTGACGAACGGTAAAGCCCATTTCAATCCTTGTCTGTTGAATCTTGTACAGGTTTCCAGCCAGTTTTCCAAAATTCCAAGTCGTCTAACCAGTTCAACCATTCACTATCGGTGCTAGATAGTAGCCTTATTGCTCGACTGTCAAGAGCCTCTTTGTTAACTGATGATAATGA
>Ga0163110_10000969_pt1 | contig 14205 bp, 14 predicted proteins | sample CRUFie1St17metaG_FD_108703 | JGI IMG/M metagenome (GOLD analysis project Ga0163110, IMG submission 108703) | Marine microbial communities from the Costa Rica Dome - CRUD Field 142mm St17 metaG | ecosystem: Environmental > Aquatic > Marine > Oceanic > Photic zone | place: Costa Rica: the Eastern...
CTGAATCATCATCATTATCGTCTGAATCATCATCATTATCGTCTGAATCATCATCATTATCGTCTGAATCGTCGTCATCATCATCGTCATCGTCATCATCAACGTCATCGTCGTCTAGATCATCATCATCCTCATCATCATCGTCATCATCATCGTCTAGATCATCATCATCGTCATCTTCATCGTCGTCTTCATCATCTATCGAATTTGAATTATCAGAATTGGAATCAGATATTGGGAGAGGATTATTGTCATCAGATCCATTGTCTACAGTACCGTCATTTGATAAATCACTGTTGTTGGAATTCGGAGGATTTGATGCATTATCATCAGACCCGTTGTTCACTGTACCATTATTTGAAGAGTCACTGTTATTTGATTGTGGAGGATCTGAGGGGTTATTGACAGAATCATTGTTTGAGGGGTTCTGATTATTGTTGTCAGATGTATCTCCATTCCCGTCATTTGATTGATCATTGTCCTCTTGATCATCATTATTATCATCATTATCATCATCATTATCGTCTGAATCATCATCATTATCGTCTGAATCGTCGTCATCTTCATCGTCATCGTCTAGATCATCATCATCATCATCATCATCATCATCATCATCATCATCATCATCATCATCATCATCGTCATCTTCTAGATCATCATCATCATCGTCATCATCGTCATCTTCTAGATCATCATCATCATCATCATCATCATCATCATCATCATTGTCTCTAAAGTCTGTTAAATATTCATTTTCATCTGCGATCATAACGTCATCGGAATAATCTGAAATTACTGATAAAGATGATAAAACTAAAACAATGGAAACCAATAGAGAAATAATAAAATTAATATGAAGATATTTTCGCAAGAACTTTTCATAGTTGCTATTTTGATATAGCCCACTAATCGTCTTCATGAAATCCGCTAAGTGGATTTGTATTTGAGATATACCCAAAACGCTCTACTGTAATTATTAATGGTTCATAACAATCATCTTCTTGAATTTTGCGTTGATCAACCCAGCTAAACCTTTAACCCAATCTGAATCATCATTCAAGCATTTAACGAGGGTAAAATTCTTACCACCATGTTCTATGTAATGCTCTCTAGCCTCGATGTCTAGTTCTTCCAATGTTTCCAAACCATCAACCAAGAATGCGGGTGATACAACAACGAGGTCGGAGTCTTCCTTGGCTATATCTTCGATAACTGATAGGGTTGATGGTTGAAGCCACTTTGCGGGACCGAGTCTGCTCTGGTATGATATTGAGTAAGAATCGTCTGTTAGTCCAAGTTTCTTAACAACAGCATTCACAGTCATGTTACAGTGGTGGGCATAACACATGGTATTTGCATCTTTTGAAATCACGCAACAACCGTTTACCTGTTGACAATGCTGGCCTGATTTGTCGGACCTTTTAACATGTGAAACAGGTAATCCATGAAATGAAAATAGCAGGTGGGACTTTTTGGTCAGGTGGGGTTTGATTGACTCTACTAATGGATCTATGAACGCTGGATCGTCTTCAAAATGTCCAAGTTCGGATATTGACGGCTGCCAATCCATATCATTCAATTGTCTAAATGCTTCCCTGATTGACGATTCTGTTGTAGCCTGGGCATGGTGGGGAAACAAAGGGGCTAGAAGTAGTTCGTCTACACCTTTTGACTTTAGATTTAGAAGTCCTTGTTTTATGCTAGGGTTGCCGTATCTCATTCCAACTTCACACTCTACATCATCCATTTCAGATTCAAGTTTGTTTGCCATTCTTTTTGTGTATACTCTGAGCGGGGAATCTCCTTCCATCCAAATACTGGCGTAACGGGGGGCGATTTTTCTTGGTCTTGTGTTAAGAATAATACCCTTAACCAACATGAATCTCAGTAAGAAAGGAATATCAATGACATCTGGATCCATTAAAAACTCGTCGAGATATTTTCTGACCGAGGGCACAGTCGCTTCATCAGGGGTGCCAATGTTCATCAGAAGGACTCCCTTCTTCCCCATACAATCCGCTAGCCTTTTGAGTATTAATGGGTATGTTTACACCCATATACAAATTATTTGGAAAATCAATGTTTTTTTGTATTTTCGGTACTTTTTCGCATGACGCAGGGTGAACATTAATTTACCTAAGTGTGAGACTTATTTCCATGCGAATTGTAACGCACATTATGTTCTTGATTATTCTATCCGCTGTTGTTTCCGGGTGCTTTGCACTAGATTGTTTAGATTGGAACTGCTCAAATTAGAGGACTGTGAATTGTATGGTAAATGAAAATGACTGGTGGATTGTAAATGATCTCAATGAAAAACAAACAGAGATTTCTTCTTCCAAGAATACAATACTAGCAACTTCTCAGTCACTAGATTTTGGACAGGAGGATCAAGTAGAGAAAGATCGAATTCAATTTCAATTTGACCGACAGAAAGAAATTTTGACCGGTGGAGCATTATTCTTGATTGGTTTGTTTGGATCCTGGAATTACTGGGGTGATGGTGTTAGTGGATTAACATACATTTCGGATATAATAGTAAATATTTCATTTTTTTTGGAGTACAATTATCTAGATGGAAATCCGGGATATTATCGATATAGTCTTGCTGAACAAATTGGTTGGCTTACTTTAATAATATCACCTTTGTTGTTAACAATAAATGTAACAATTCTGATGTTTTATCATTTTGTAAAAAATATAGATATTGGAAGAACAACATCGTACATTCATTTCTCAATATTTGCCAGTATAGTTATACTTGAAACTGTCAACTGGGGGGTTTTGCCTTTCCCAACGAATTATGGTCGTGGATTCGTTTTGATTTTATTATCAGGTATCTTCTTAAATCCAAAATCTGGTTCGAAACTCTCTGAAATAATCAATCAGAAATTAAACACTTGAATTAAATTATTTGACACCGTGTTTAGATAATGTCATGATTTCTTGAATGACTTCCAACCTAAAAAAGATATAGCGGTGCCTAATACCATCATAATTGCAATAAACTCCATTCCTATGGCACCCTCTGAACTAGATGAAAGTACGTTAACCCCGTCAATCAGTATTACTCTGCGTGCATCTACTGGGGACATCTTCTCTTCACTGATAACTAATCTGGAATAAACTGTGGAGTTACCAGATTCGGAATGAGGTTGCAACTTCAAATTCCAAGTTGACCAGTCTCCGTTAGATGACAAATCTGTAGCTACTTGCCAATCACCGCCACCTATTTTCACCTCTACAATTCCTGAACTTCCATCTCCTCCGGACGAGGAACCATAGATTGTTGATTCGTTACCGATACGCTGAAGTGTTTCGAGATCCATTTCAACGCTTAGGGAAGGATCTATAGAACCAGCAGATTGTACAAAAACCATCGGATCCGCCTGTCCGTAACCAAACTCGTTGTCTGGCCTATTTTCCAATATACTACAATCGTTGAATCCGGGGTCATCGAGTAGTTGTAAATCACGTTCTATTGAGTCACTACTAATTATGGCTTTCACTTGTTCGTGGGTAATGTCTGGATTTGCCTCGACCATTAATGCAGCAATTCCAGCCATCAGAGGAGTCGCCATACTCGTACCTGATTTACTTGTGTAACCATCTGAAGTTGCAGCATCTGGAGCCATTATGTTAGATCCAATAGTTGAAACATCAGGTTTCACTCGTCCGTCAGAAGTATACCCTCGACTAGAATATATGGCTAATCCTAAATCTTTATCCAAACTTGCCACTGTGATTGGTAGGTTAGCGTCTCCTGGGCTGTCTATTGTATTACATCCGGCAAATGTTGCCCCTCCAAATTCATTTCCAGCAGATAAAAATGTGATAATCCCCGATTCTGCCACAGCATCCATTTGTTGACTCCACGCGGATGAACCATCATTATCAAAATGAACTTCAAATTGTTGTTCACCTAGGGATGATGTAAGAATGTCTATACCTTTGGATTCTACATTTTCTATCGCCCACTGAGCGCCCTCTATAATGTCCTGAATATCTCCATCACAGCATGCTAGAATATTTATTACCCATGCGCCGGGTGCAACTCCAACATATTTCGAACCATCCGGAGATTCTTGTCCTCCACCAGTTCCTGCGGCTATACCTGCGACGTGAGAACCATGTGTTCCTGAATCGTATGACTCCCTTGGCGGTTGTTCCGAATCTGTCAATACAGCATCATAAAATGCAGAAATTTTGAGATCACAGTCTATGAATATTGGACTAGGATCAAGTGGATCAGGATCGGGTTGTTCGCAACCCAAAGTTAGTTCGTCGTCCATGTCATTGAGTCCTTCATGATCTCCTCGTACACCCGTGTCTAAGACTGCAATCGTGACGCCTGTGCCATCATAACCGTATTGTGACCATACCTGTTCAACACCCATGTTTGGAACTGCCTCATTCATGTGTGTCTCAGCAAGTCCTAAATCCTCAAGCATTACTACTCCAGTTAAATCGAATATAGGAGAGTTGACATCGACCATTTCTAAAGGAATCGTAGCTATCAAACTGTCAATGTATTTTGGCCGCATAGTTACTTCCACTCCTAGTTCCTCCAAAGCCTGAACATCAGCTGATGAGGGATGATGATCATAATTGACGAAAACTCTGGCCTGATCTGCATCAGCCCTTATCCACCATTGGGAGTACACCTCTGGTGGTTGATCTAATAGCCATGATAAACGGTCGTCTATCTTGTCTTTATTTTGATCTCTAGACCAATCAAGCCACCATTCATCGTGGATTTCGAGAGATTTCCTAGGTTGCCATTCTCCAGCAGCATCATATCCTCCTCTGTCATCATCTGTATTAATTTCTGATGCGGTCAATGGAAGCAAAAGTGTTGCTAAAATCAGCAACGCCATGGCTTGCCTTAATGATTGCACAAAAGGTTCGAACAGTATCTTATTCATTTTATTTATGTTTGAGTGATTTCAAATTTTAGTTATCGAAATTCATTCAATATCTTACATACGAGTGAGATTAGAACTATTTAGTATTAAAGTTGGTTTTGAATTGAGAATTGATTTCAAACTTTTGAACACTTATGTTAACCAATAAATCTCCAAAGCAATAGAATGCACCTACAAGAAGCGGTGGGTTCCATGCCGTCAGTTCGGTCCATGGTACTTCAGAACTCCATGTCCAAACTCCTAGATATGTACCCCAAAGTTCCATCGCCAATGCAGCCCAAGCCATGACAACATAGAGCTTAGGTTGGGGTCCCCATTTTGTAAATCCTAGAATTAGTATCAACAATATTACTCCAGAAGTATCGCTCCCAGTGTAAACACCGTAACCAACCAATGGAAAAAATGGAAAAAGGGCAATGAATGTAATATTATCTTTAATCATTGAGGCTCCTCTCCGCCCTAGATCGAAAAGAAAATAATGCCCAGCTGGGACAAATAGCGGCATAAAATCTCGTTCATATTCATAAATTAACCATATCTCTGAGAAAAATAATTCCATTGGTGTTGCGAGGGCTACAACAGTTAACATTTCAATTCTCTCTCTTGTATCAGCCTTAACAAAAATAAATGCAAAAAGCCCCCAACACCAGATATTAACTGGCCAATCTGCGGTATTATCTGAAAGAAATCCTCCAGCCTCAGTCGCAGATATCCAGAGTCCAAATATAATTGTGAGTATATACAACCAAACCCGGAAACTCATAGACCGCCGACGTCACTTCGTTTTTCATCTTGTAGTATTATTTAGATACCAATCTTCAGATATCTCAATTTGATTGTTATTGGAAATAATTCATTAATTGATCATCTATCGGGATGTTGTAGAACAATATGATTCTACCTTCTTTTGGTGATTTAATGCGATATTTCAATTCTGTGGGGATAGCAGAAACGTGTTCTACGATTACTTTATATTTTATCGCCATGCCTTTCAAGTATCTATTTGGAAATCAATTATTAGTGGAAATTGTTGGGCCTATTCACGGGCTTTTATGGATAATGTATGTTGGATTTTTAGGGTTTGGATGTATTAATGGAAATTGGAATCTGCGAGCTTTTTTTACTGGTGGATTTTTATCAATCTTACCAGGCGGTCCGATTTGGTTAGAAAGAAGGATTCACACAGACAGATTTCAGATAATTGACGAATAGATGTAAAGCCAATAATCTAAATTGTATTTTTAATTTTGAGTCTAAGCAAAAACGACTCCTTTTGTAGATGGTCACCACGGTACTTCTCATGCCTGAGGGTCCTGAAATTCGTTTGGCCGCTGACAAGATTTCAAAAAAATTAATTGGAAAAAAAATAAATTCTATAAATTGTATTTATCCACCATTGAAGGAATATCAAGATATATTGAATAATTCCCAAATTGAATCCATAACAACACGTGGTAAGGCAATGTTAACTCGCTTCGATTGTGGACTAAGTATGTATTCGCACAACCAACTGTATGGTCGCTGGACAGTAAACCGAATATCAACAAAAATTAAATGGAAAAGAGCGTTAAGAATTGAGTTTTTAACAGACAAACATGCAATTAGACTTTGGTCCTCAACTGATGTTGAGATTATTCCAACCAAGGATGAAAATAATCACCCATTCATATCAAAATTAGGCCCTGATATCCTAGATAATTCTTGCACCATTGAAACAATTAACCAACGATTAAAGAGTAAAAGGTTTCGAAATAGGAACGCATCTACATTAATGCTGGATCAGGGGTTTGTGGCAGGTCTTGGAAATTATCTCAGAAGTGAGATTCTCCATCAATCAGGTGTGCATCCGGAGACTAAGCCTAAGATGCTGACTGATGATAAAATTCTAATATGGTCTACAGTGATGAAAAACCTCACGCAGCTTTCCTACAATACAGGAGGCTATACGGTAAGTAAGAATGTTGCTAATACGGGTAAAGAAAAAGGCGAACCAAGACGGGCCTATCGTCATTCAGCGTTCTGTCGTAACGGTTTAAATTGCCATTATTGTGATGAAATAATAGTGAGAAAAAAATATGGCGGTAGGCGCCTTGATTTCTGTCCTAAGTGTCAGAAATTACAATAGTTAATTGTGTAAAGATATAAATGCACAAACATAAAGCAACAGATATGGAAAACTTTGGTTCCAAGAGGATTACTTCGTTAGAGTGTTTGTTTTCAATTATATTTTTGATATTGTTTATCCCGACCCCAGTCCAAGCGTTATGCAATAGTGCTGAATCATGTGGAATGATTGGTGGATTTTTCCTTTCGATAATTTCCATACCAATTTCTCTGTTCTGTCTAATTTTAGCAATCTGGCCTAACACTAGGAATATGTTGACCTTTATTTCAATATTACCAGGTTCGATGGCGATAATTACCTTCTATTTGATGGTTATACAGGGGCAAAGATTTGATCTAATTTTCGTTCCCTTAATTCATTTAGGAATATTAGGATTGATGCTTCTTTTGTCACGTCTGGGAAAATCAAACGTGGAAAATTCAGATACTGATATATCTTCATGAACTTTTTGCAAACCTATTTAAAAATTCCCAAACTATCTGAACGGTGTTCACATTAGTTGGATTATCTATGAAGTACGAGTTTGCAGGATATGGTGAATGTGCTGCAAAATTAAGTGTAACTAATTGTACATCAGCTCCTTCATCGCAGTTGTCATATCCCATTATTGAATAGTCGAAATTTTCTTCAAATATTGTTGGTAAAGTTCCTCCCTCACATCCGTTCATCTCTCCCCAGTCGATAATGTTCTGGATTGCTCCTTCTTCTCCATCCAATGATTGGTCAAAGTATAATGAAGAAGGATAAGATGCTCCATATGGAATTATCTGATCTAGTAACCCGTGAACCTCGATAAGTGGTACTGGGGTGTAATTTGGATCGGGATCTTCTAATAAGTACAAAGCCATACATCCAACTGCAGCAAATACTTCACTTGCTTCGTTAGCCAACTTATGTGTCATTGCGCAGCCATTTGAATGCCCTGAAGCGTAAATCCTTGTTTCATCTATGGAAAGATTTGAATTTATATATTCAATAAGTTTCAATATAAATCCAATATCATTAATTCCTTCATCTCTGGCTTCACCGCAACACCAGCCTGCATTCCAAGAGTCCTGGTAACCTTGAGGGTATACCACAACAACGTTGTTTTCCTCTGCAATTACATCGAAATGAGAGTAATTATACAGGGCATTTTTATTGCCAGTATATCCATGAAGATTGATGATTAATGGATGATCGTTGCCAACGAAGTAGTCTGTCGGTATGTGGGTAAGCCAACATCTTTCCATCTCTTCAAATATCATACATTCTTCTATTAAAGCAGGTAATTCCATTTCTTCATTATCTGGTTCAGGTTGGTTGACAACCTCATTTGCGTCACTAGTTACACAACCACTTATTGATGATGATATTAGCAACAAGGCAATCAGAGGCCCGAGTCTCATGTGTATTGCAAAGATACGAGACTAATAAAATACATAGCAGATAATAATCTCAATTTTTTAGATAGATACTCTCATACACTATGTTAGTTCAGCACACCACAAATGAGCAATAGAATGAATATTTCTTCTGGGGCGCCTTGGGAATCAATTGCTGGCTACTCCCGCGCGGTCAGAGTAGGCCAAATCATTGAGGTCGCAGGCACTACCGCCGTGGATGAGGAAGGAAATTTCGTCGGTGAAGGAGATCCTGTTGCCCAAACACAGTACGTCCTTGAGAAAATCCAACAAGCTATCGAACAGGCAGGTGGTAAATTATCAGATGTTGTTCGCACCCGAATTTTCGTAACCGATAGAGAATATATGACGGAGGTAGCAAAAGTGCACGGGAAGTTCTTTGGTGAAATAATGCCGGTTTCAACAGGCGTTGAAGTTAGTGCTCTGATTGACGATAGGTTGCTTGTGGAAATCGAAGCAAGTGCAATAATTTGCTCGGTTTCTCGATGATATAATCGCATACATCACAGAGGATCACCTTACAAAAATTGGAGTAGGGTACTGCATCAACATAAATGGAAATGAAGATATCTGAATATTTTCTACCAGATAAATCAACTTCAGGACACACTACCCAGCGAGTTGATAGTTATTGTACCCCCCATGTTGGAGTGGAATTGGCAATAGTAGTATAGAGTATCAGGTGCATCTAATGGGACAGTGAAAGACATGATATTTCCACTGGTGCTTACTCCTGTAGTGTACTGATTACCATTCGCGCTAGTACCGAGTCTAAAAGGATGGGAAGATGGTACTGAGGATAGATCAAAGTTGTAGGTAAAGCCCCTGTAAAGGGTAATCGTACCTTGCTGAATGCCATTGATGTAATATTTCCCGGACGAGACTGTAACAGTCATTTCCATTACCACGGGCATTGTTCCATCGTCACCGTCTTCTCCGTCTGCACCGTCAGTTCCAGCTGGCCCTTGTGGTCCTTGAGCACCATCAGCTCCATCTTCGCCATCAGCACCGTCAGCTCCAGCTGGCCCTTGTGGTCCTTGAGCACCATCAGCTCCATCTTCGCCATCAGCACCGTCAGCTCCAGCTGGCCCTTGTGGTCCTTGGGCTCCATCCTCGCCATCAGCACCGTCAGCACCGGCAGGTCCCTGTGGTCCTTGGGCACCATCCGAACCACTACCACCGTTACATACGTATACTGTCTGGTCTACCTCAGAAGAGGATAGCAAACCATTTCCGTCGTCATCCATACCTATTTGGATTTTAACTCCACCATAAGCGCAGTTCAAACCTGCAGCTTCTGAGGTTGTAACAACTAGTGCGCTAAGGCCGTTGTTTCCATCTTCGCCATCAGCACCGTCAGCACCAGCAGGTCCCTGTGGGCCTTGGGCTCCATCTGCCCCATCCTCACCATCAGATCCGTCAGCACCGGCAGGCCCCTGTGGACCTTGGGCTCCATCAGTTCCATCCTCGCCATCAGATCCGTCAGCACCGGCAGGTCCCTGTGGACCTTGGGCTCCATCAGCTCCATCCTCGCCATCAGCACCGTCAGCACCAGCAGGTCCCTGTGGGCCTTGGGCTCCATTATTTCCACCGTCAGCTCCATCGCAAACGTACACAGTCTGATCAACTTCAGACAATGAGAGTGACCCGTCCCTATTGTCGTCCATGCCTATCTGGATCCTGACACCCCCGTTTGCACAGTTAGAGCCTGCAGATTCTGCAGTGGTTTGGACTAAAGCGTTTAGACCATTTATTCCATCTAATCCATCAACGCCATCGACTCCATTGGAGCCGGCGGGTCCCTGTGGACCCTGAGCTCCGTCCGTCCCATCAACTCCGTTTGTACCATCAGCCCCATCAGAACCATTTATTCCGTCAATACCGGAAGCACCATGGCATACGTACTGTATCTGTTCGACCTCAGACAATGAAAGAGTTCCGTTTCTATCGTCATCCATTCCTATCTGAATTTTTATTCCTCCGTTAATGCAGTTAGATCCAGCAGTCTCGATATTTGTAAGCACGAGTGCGTTCAGGCCGTTTGTACCATCAGCACCATTTGACCCATTGGAACCATCCGCTCCTACGGGCCCTTGCGGTCCTTGGACACCATCCGCCCCGTCAATTCCATCGGCCCCGTCAGAACCATCCGCTCCTGGAGGTCCCTGTGGCCCTTCTGGCCCCCGGTCTCCATCAGACCCATTGACTCCGTTTTCACCAACTGCGCCTTGGGCTCCTTCAGATCCTGAAGTTCCATGGCATACGTACTGTATCTGGTCGACCTCGAATAGCGAGAGACTCATATCTTCGTTGTCATCCATCCCTATCTGGATTTTTACTCCACCTTCAGCGCAATTTGAGCCTGCAGCCTCTCCAGTTGTCACAACGAGTGCGTTTAGTCCGTTTGCTCCATTTAGTCCGTCAATTCCGTCGGAGCCAGAGTTCCCGGGGGGTCCCTGCGGACCCGAAACGCCGTCAGAGCCATTCTCTCCAGCAGGTCCCTGTGGACCTTCTAAACCTGGTTCACCAATGAGACTTATTTCACTCCATAGACCATCATAACAGGTTACAAACTTGAATTCCTGACTAAGATAGTAAAGTTTCCCTGCGTGTAATTCAGTACAGTCTGGAAGATCATAGATATTGTCAGTGTAGTATACATCCCAATCCTCAAGTTCCCCGTTTTGGTCATTTTGATTCATCATATCATTTTCTTCGCTTGTCCCAAAACACCCCATCAAAGGAACGCTCAAAAGTATGATAAAAATCAATATGGTCTTATATCTATTCTGGGTATTATACATATTACGTTGCAAATAACGTTGTATACTTAATACATTGTCAGTACAATTAGAAACATGTTTTATCTAACTTTGTGATTTAATGGCCCTAATACAATGTTCCCTTATTAATTAGAATTTTCCAATTGGGACAATTTTTTCCGATTGGACCGTTAATCGCTAATTGGAGAAAGAATCTATAATTTTAGCAGTAGAGTTGAATAGAATATCTTCATGAAGTTGATAATCTGCCAAGGAAAAGTTACGGATTATTTCTTTTTCTCTATTCTTGTAAACATCTGTTGTACGAAACTCTTCCAATATCTCTTCGCTTGACCATACCGTGAAAACAATCAACCTTTCAGCGTCCTCCGCATATGTAAAACCGTTACAACCATTATCTGCTGCAGAGGTAAGAAATTCAATCAATGACTCGTTCATTTCACTTGTGACTGCTCGGTTATTTTTGTTGGTGACCCAAATCCTGATAACGGGTGATTCATCCATACACCACCGATGAGGTGGCCTTCTTTATATTTCTTCCACCACTTGCAATTGGGCATGCAATACATCAAATATGGATAATTTCCGTGTAATGTATTTTTAAATTATGTTAGTTTAATGCCGAATTTATGAGATCCACTGATCGTGCTTAATCATACAGGTTGAAAATTCTTTTGATGAGAGATTGAACTGTAACCATTGATGTACATTAGGCCAATTTTGCTTATCAAACCACTCCCGATCATGATTTGCAAACTGTCTAACAAAAGGGAATATTGCATCACTAAGATTTCCCTCAGGAATCTTTTTATCTAGTTCCTCTATGAATTTACATCCTGCATCTCTATGCTCCAGTTCATCGATATCTTCGTAACGGTCCGGATATTTGTAGCGGTCAAGATGGAACTTAAATTCATAATCATTACGCTTTATCCATTCTCTCTCATCACTTGTTAGAGTCCAAGACATAACATATTCCATTATTTCTAGACTTTCTTCTATCACCGTTCCATCGACCAATTGCAATACTGGAACAGTTCCTTTAGGCGATATTTCCAACATATGTAAAGGACGTTCACGTAGAAGAACTTCTCTATGTTCGACCTGAAAATCGGAACGAATTATGGACATTCTTGCCCGCATTGCATAAGGGCACCTTCTAAAAGAATACAGAATAGGTAAATTCATAATTAATCCTAAAGCATATTACTAATAAAGTTAAATTCATATAATTGTAGATCCATATGTTATTATTGAATTGAGGACCTACAAAGAAAAGATCTGCTTTGCTTTTATCTTCTATTTCCTTCAATGGCGATAGTGGGACTTTTCGAGACGTATATGTAATAATGATCTTCCCTGTAGGGTGTACATGGAAAAAATTATTCTTACAGATAAGTTTACGAAATTTTCAGATCATTGGTCGCCAAAGGTCATTGCAGAAATGAACAATTACCAATTTAAGTTGGTTAAAATTCAAGGTGATTTTGTGTGGCATTGTCATTATGAAACTGATGAAACCTTTTTTGTTATTGAAGGTCAAATGATGATTGATTTTGAAAGTGAAAGCATCGAATTAAATGAAGGAGATATGTTAGTAGTTCCGAAGGGAGTTAAACACAAACCACGGGCTAAAAATGAATGTAAAATTATGATTATAGAACCACGCGGTGTTGTGAATACAGGTAATACTGAAGGAAACCTAACCTCTTCGAATGATATCTGGATTTGATAATCGACGAACTTATAATAAATAAAATCATAAATCCTCTACAAAAACAACGTACATGAATAGTAAACGCAACTCCGTCTTGGTATTTGTTTTTTTATTGGTTAATGGTTCATTTACTGTCGTAGCAGACTCTAATGAAAGTGATATAATTGACGGGTTTTCTTCAACATCAGAAGGGGAATATATACCTCAGTTTGGATTTAGTTTTGAAGAAGAAATAATTTCAAATGCTACTGATGATATATCTAGCCCGACTGATCTAGAATTCCATCCCGGAAGAGGGAATGAATTGTGGGTTGCTAACAAGGCAACTGATAGTATAACCATAATCCATAATACTGGGTTGGCCAATCAGACAGCTGAAACTAGATTAGATGTAAACAGAAATCACTTTCTGGAAGAAGTTAGTGCAATTTCCTTTGGATCCTATCATCCTGAGTTTGATTGGCAATGGGGTTCTGCTCAAGAGTCTCTAAATACATATAATGGGCAAGGAAATCCAAATTATTTCATGGGCCCTGCATTATGGCCATCATCATTAGATCATTTCGCAGTCGAAAATCAAAATAACGAGGATGGGCTATTAGGTAGTCACATAGATATGCTTCATGAATCTCCTTACGGGGTTGGAATAGCTCATGACCATGATAACGTCTATTGGTATAACGATGGATACTATGAAGAGCTTGTCAAGTATGATTTTATGATGGACCATGATACTGGAGGGCACGACCATTCAGACGGAGTAGTCCACAGATACTCGGAAATACACTTGAACCATTTATACGGAATTCCCGGACACATGGTACTTGACAAAGACACAGACATACTCTACATATCGGATCCGGGTGGGAATCGAGTTATTTGGGTGAATACAGACGATACTTCATATCAATCTGAAGATATTATGGATGATCCATCCAGACTAGAACCTCTCTCAGAATATTCACGAATTACAGGTGTAGAGTGGGGTGTGCTCCTCGATGACGTAAATCGACCATCCGGTATAGCTCTGTACGGTAATCAATTATTTATCTCATTAAACGGAGATAGCAGCATATTATCCTACAGTATTGATATTGATGGTAAAAGTGCGGTGAAACAAGGCATGATCAACACCACAGCCTCTTCAATAATGGGTATCGAAATAGGACCTAATGGGAATATATATTACGTGGATAATGAAAATAACGAGGTAGTAAGAATCAAACCTGTACTAGATGAGGACGGAGATGGA
>Ga0163110_10000970_pt1 | contig 14202 bp, 8 predicted proteins | sample CRUFie1St17metaG_FD_108703 | JGI IMG/M metagenome (GOLD analysis project Ga0163110, IMG submission 108703) | Marine microbial communities from the Costa Rica Dome - CRUD Field 142mm St17 metaG | ecosystem: Environmental > Aquatic > Marine > Oceanic > Photic zone | place: Costa Rica: the Eastern...
AATTTTAGCACCTTCAAAACTTCGTGGTTTTATTTTTGTAGAAACAGATAGTCCTGAGGCATTGCGTGATAATCTGAAAGGATTAACACACGCTCGTGGAATGGTTATGAACAAAGGAGTTGGTTATGGGCGCTCTAAACAACCCGACACTTTTGGTACTGTAACACTTGAAGAATTAACTCCTCACTTAACACCTCCTCCTGCAGTTACAGGAATAGAGGAAGGAAACATTGTAGAGGTTATTTCAGGTCCTTTCAAAGGAGAAAAAGCAAGAGTACAACGTATTGATCAAGCTAAAGAAGAAGTTACTGTGGAATTATTCGAAGCAATGGTTCCTATTCCAATAACTGTTAGAGGAGATCACGTAAGAGTTCTAGAAAAAGAGGCAAATTAATGGGTGAAACAATAGAAGCACTAGTAGACGCAGGTAACGCATCCGCAGGACCGCCACTAGGTCCATCATTAGGACCAACCGGCGTTAACGTAAAAGATGTAGTAGATGAGATAAATTCAAAAACTAAAGAAATGGCCGGTATGCAAGTACCAGTTAAAATCAAAATTGATGACAAGAAAGGTTTCACTATAGACATAGGAACACCTCCTGCTTCATCTTTGATAAAACAGATATTAGGAATAGAAAAAGGGTCAGGTGAGGCTGGTTCTGTAGTTGCTGCAGATATGAGTCTTGACCAGGCAATTACTGTCGCTAAGCAAAAGGGACCTGGATTGACCGGTGGAGATATCAAAGCAATGACTTCAGAAATTTTAGGCGTTGCAAAATCCATGGGGCTTAGCTGTGAAGGTAAAGACCCGAAAGAAATACAATCTTCGATTAAATCTGGAAGTTTAGACGACAGATTTTAGATAAATTCTATATTGTTTTCAATAATCTTCCGACCGCAGTAAACACACTGAATACTCAATGAACCGTCATTGATTATATTGAAATTTGTTTTTGCTCCTCGCTCATTGTTACTAATACAATTTCCATTAGAGCATACAGCCATTTCAGAAATAGATTCAGGCAATTCAGCTACATTCTTTTCTGCAACAACGAAATTTCTTATTATATTTACGTGGGCGCCTGGGGACAATAGTGCTAATTTTTGAGATTCTGATGCACTTAATTCTCTATCCTCTATCTTGATTACATCCTTACTCGAATTCTTCTTGCTAGGGACGTGCATTAGAAGTGTAATAGTTGTTCCCTTGTCAATTAATTCTAGAGCATCTAAGACTTTTCTACCTCTACCTGCCTTTATGTGATCAATAACTGTACCATTTCTAATCGGCTGAACTCTCATTAAGTTGTCGCTCATTTTTTACCCCCTATTAATTGTTCTAAGAGAGCCATTCTTACCGGAACTCCATTGAAAGCCTGACGAAAGTATGCTGCATGATTTGTACCATCAACATCTGTAGATATCTCTGTAACTCTAGGAAGAGGGTGTAATATTCTCATGCTTGATTTTGCATTTTTTAATAAATCTGAATCAATTACGTAAGCACTTGCCACTTTTTTATATTCTTCTAAGTCCGGGAATCTTTCTTTTTGAATTCTGGTGACATATAAAATATCCAAATCGTTAAGAACGTCTTCAATTGAATTATGTGAAGACCAATCGCAAGATAAGTCGTCTGTTACGTAGCTTGGCATAGAAAGACTATCTGGAGAAATGAAACTTAATTTATTGTTAAATTTAGCTAAAGCGTGCGAAAGTGAGTGTACGGTTCTTCCATATCTTAAATCTCCCAGCATACCTACATTCAATCCTTCCATTTTACCCATTTCCTCATTAATTGTGAATAAATCGAGCAAAGTCTGCGTTGGATGCTGACCTGCACCATCTCCTCCATTAATCAATGGAACTTCTGAATTTTCAGAAGCTAAACGTGCTGAACCTTCCTGAGGGTGCCTCAATAATACTGCATCTGCATATCCTGCAACCATTCTAATTCCATCAACTAATGTTTCTCCTTTCAAATGAGATGTAGCAGAAGGATCCGCAAAACCAATACAAGTCCCTCCCAGCCTTTGCATAGCCGTTTCAAAAGATAAACGAGTTCTAGTTGAAGGCTCAAAGAAACATGTGGCTAAGATTTTACCATCAAGGCTCTTAGATTTCTTTTTACCTTTTGCAACAGGAACCAACTCTTTTGCACGTTTTAGAATTGACAAAATTTGCTTTTTGCTTAAATCTGAAATAGAAACTACATGCTTCATAGAACTCCAAAGAAGGGGGCTTTTTAAATTGGTAATAATACTCAAGCTTTTTCAAGATCTTTAAAAAGAGTTAACATAAAAATTATATAAAATCCCTCAAAAACTCGACCCAATCCTGTAAGAATAGCATTAACTAAAATGTAGGCAACACTGCCATCCTCACCGACGAAAGTCGCAATGTTGTTTGATGCAAATCCTATAACATAATTATTCAAAATATACATTACTAACCAGATGCCGAGAACGTTAAGAGAAACTCGAACGAAATTTCCGCTGACTAAATCTTTACTGTAGCTTAGAGCTGCAAATGCACCTTTGCCTCTTAGTACAAAACTAAACTGCCAAAAGGCAAAATAAATGTACAAAATAATTCCTGGAACAAACAAAAGAACAAATCCAATCGCTACAAGTAAATAGTACAAAATTGCCGTAACAACGTACATTGGGAGCATGGAGGATGCATCTTTAATCGCTTGAATTGGTGGAATCTTTTCACCTTTTATGGACGAAGCTATAACTCTAATTGTAGCAATCCAAGCGATTCCTGCTATTATTGATGCAATAAGCGTTACAATTATTAGTCTGAAAATATCACTTAAGATCTCGTCTAAAAATGAATTTGTTAGACCTTCTGCTAGATCTGGAATAAAATTCGAAAAGAAAGGAACCACGAATTCAACGACTAAAAAGAATGGAACCACAATAGTTGCAATAGCAGGCAAATGAAGTAGAAAGAACTTGAAAGATTCACCTAACAAAGAGAAGAAACCCTTGTCACTCGGCTTAAAAATTTCTGTAGATTTTTCCTCCGTTTCAATTAACATGTCTTCTTCATCCATAAGATACTATAAACATCTGTCTTAAAAAATTAGACTCTATTCAACAAATATGAAAAAAGTGTTTTAGAGGGGGGACAATTGGGTGTTAACATTGATGCCTGAAATCAAAATTTTAGATGAGCACACTATCAACCAAATTGCTGCTGGTGAAGTAATTGAAAGGCCTGCATCTGTTGTTAAGGAACTTGTTGAAAATTCACTTGATGCTGGTGCTAAAAATATTTGGATTAGAATTGAGGAAGGTGGTACTTCTTTGATTGTTGTGAGAGATGATGGGAGGGGCATGGATCGAGTAGATGCTGAAAATGCATTCAAAAAACACGCTACATCAAAAATAAGGGTATTTGACGATTTACAAAATGTAAACACATCTGGCTTTCGTGGTGAAGCTTTGCCTTCAATAGCCTCAATCTCAAGGCTAAGAATGTCGACCTGTACAAAAAATGACAATATAGGAACTCGAATAACTATAGAAGGCGAAAATGAATTGGTTATTGAGGATTTAGCAACGCCTCAAGGAACTAAAATTGAGGTTGCCGATTTATTTTTCAATACCCCCGTGAGATCAAAATACCTAAAAAGAGTATCTACTGAACTCCAACATATTGTAAAGATAGTTACCATAGAAGCTATCAGAAGACCTGATGTTTCTTTTACACTTACACACGGAGACAGAAAGATAGTTGATGCTCCAGAATCCGATTTGAAAACAAGAATTGGTGTTCTTTTGGGAAATGATGCTGCTAAAGAATTAATTGAATTTAAGGGAGACAGTGAAGATTTCCAATTAAGAGGTTTCTTGACAAAACCGGCAATTTCACGTAAGACTACTTCCGGATTATACCTTCACATTAATGGACGGCCTATACAAGCTCGAAATATTTGTTATTCAATTAAGGGTGCTTACGGCAGTTTGTTACATGACGGTCATTTTCCATTAGGTGCTCTATTCATAGAAATTCCAAAAAATGATGTCGATGTAAATGTACACCCTGCAAAAACAATAGTCAGAATAGCTAAAGAAGAAGTTGTCAGCAAAAAAATTAGAGTTGTAATTAACGAAACCTTAGCTGAACATGCATTAATTACGCACGTAGATTTGAGTGATACCAAAACATTCACCAGTATTGCAACCGCTAACGATAAGGTAAAACCAAGGCAATTGAGTAATGTCGATTCTTTCCAACAAGAATTTGAAGTTGATTTTCACCAAAATGATGTTCAAGAAACAAATATGCCTACAATGCGCCCACTGGCACTTGTAGAAAACAAATACATAGTTGCCTTAGGTTTAAATGGTGTATTCATTATTGATTTTCATGCTGCTCACGAAAGAGTAATGTATGAACGATTAAAAAATCAGGTGAGATTTAAGAGAATAGGAAGTCAAAATTTATTAGCTCCAATTTCTCTGGAATTATCTAAAAGTGAAACAAATGCTTTCGAAAAGATGCTACCTGAAATAAATGAAATGGGATTTGAGGCTGAGAAGTTTGGTCCTTCTTCGTTTATGATACGTAGCGTGCCTGCATTATTAGCTGGATCCGAGCCGGGCCGAATAAGAGAAGCTATCGACGATGTTGTTGAAAGCGGTTCAATGAAGTCCGCTGAGGATAGACATCAACATATGATGTACACTGTAGCTTGTCATTCAGCTCTTAGGGCTGGCGACAAGTTGTCAATGGCACAAATGGAATTTGTAATAAGAGAAATGGAATCTATTCCAAATCCTTACGCATGTGTTCACGGAAGGCCTACAGTAATGACTATTACTCCTGATGAATTAGATAAAAAATTCAAGCGAAGCGGATTCTAATTACTACTTGATTCTAAATTACCGAACTGGTATAGTAATGCTGGAAGCATAATTACCGCAGCTACAAATGACAGGAAAATCATTATTGCCATAATTAGTCCAAAGGTCACAAAGAGCGGCATAATTGATAATGCAAGAACCATAAAACCAATGAAATCAGTGAACGCTGACATTGCGACATTATTGCCTGTTTCATCTAAACTTTCCTCCATCCAGTCTTCTTGAGAACCTGATGGGTTCTCAAATCGTGCTTCACGTACTCTTTGCACCATATGAATTGCATAATCTACCCCTAGACCTATTGCCAAACTAGATATCTGAACAGTGACCAAATTTACTGGAGTATCAGATAATACCATTCCTCCTCTGAGCCACAGTGTTATTGCAATTACAGGAAGAATAGTAATCAAACTTAATCTTACATCCCTTAAAACTATAAGAACAATTATGAAAGCTAGAACAATTGCAACTACCAAGCTTTCTTGGAAACTATCTGTTATTTCTAGCATGTAGACATATCTTTCGTAGCTCAAACCTGCGACTGTAACTGATACTCCGTCAATTTCTTCTAAACCAGAAGCTGATTCTTCTAAATCTTCTTTTAAGTCCATCATAGAACCATAGATATCATCAGGTCTTTCTACCTGAAACCAAGACCTAGCCATAGTTACGTTTCCGTCTTCAATAAGATATAATTCTCTAGCTTCAGAAGGCGAAATCCTAAAAGTGCCTTCTAGATTAACTGTACCATTTCTGTAAACATCATTTAGAACTTTAGAAATTTCATCGTCAGATGTTGGGAAACCAGTTTGAGGATCAACTGTTTCTGGAACATAACCAGTACCAGGAACATTAAGAGCTAAAAGTGATTGAGTACGTATAACATAGGGAATACTACCAAGCCAAGTCGCACTTGGGCTATATGTGGCAACATCTTGCTCCATATTGTCAATCTGCACCACAGTCTCATAGCTAGCGAGATTTTCTCCTTCAATTAGATAGTAACCTGGTTCTCCGTTCTCAGTAAAGGTTGCTTGACCTAATGAGACTGTCTGAATAAACCTAGAATCATTGTCTGCATAATCTTTAACGTCAAATCTAGACTCAGGATTGCCAAGTACTAATGGTGATAAGGCAACACTAATAATCAAGAAGATGACTAACATTGGCATTGATCTGCTAGACATCAATGAAGATAATTTTTTGACGCTAAATAATTGGCCCATGGTAGAAGGTTCAGAACTTGATTCTTTAGGAGGAATTATACTCCTAAGAACCGGAACAAAAACACCCATAATGAGATAAGCTTGAATAATTCCCAATGGACCTAATATTCCCCATTCGAATAAGTCCGGAATTTCGCTTAGGGTAGCTGTACCAAAAGCAACTACAGTAGTAACTGTAGCTACACCTAAGGCAGGGAGAAGAGACTTAATTGCTGCAAATGCACCTAGTATACTAGCTTCTCTAGGATGGCTAGAAAATATAGGGTTCTCTAAAGTTAGTCTACGCCACCTCGTAAGGCTGTGAATAACAAAATCAACGCCTAAAGCTAGCATCAAAATAGGTAGCATTGCGGCTAATTGAGTCTGAGGGAACCCAAGCCAAAATGAGTTGGCTGTCATACATATCATGACAAGAGCTAAACCTAAACCACTTACAAGTACGTCAAGAACATTTCTAAAGTAGAAAGACAATAATGTAACCATAAGTAAAAATGAAAGACCAATAAGTGGAGCTGTTGAATTAATCTGATCTTCAAGTTCCAATCCAAACGCTAGGTAAGAATAAAAGTTAACTTCTTCATCAGAATTTAAATCTTCTAGATAAAATGCATCTACCTTTTGTTCCCAATATTCAAAATGCTCATAGTCCCCCCTTTGCCTTGGATAATCTGCATAGAGTCTTGAAGAATTAGCCTCACCGACCATTGAAAATCCTTTAGATTTCCACTCAGTACCTGGCTGAGCAATGAAAGCTGTAGCATTACCAAACTCATCCCTTGGCTTGACACAGCCATCATCTCCCAAAACACACAGATCTGGAGATACTATGTTTCTATACGGAAACGACCCATCATCAGCTTGAAAATTAAAGAGAGAATTTAGAACAATAGTTAGATGCTCTTGATCTGCACTTTCAAATTTAGGGCCTGTGTAACCAATTGCAGATGTTAATGGCGTTTCATTGTTCATTATGGAGCGAACCGTGTCTGCAATCCCCCAAATAGATGATAATTCATTTTGTGAAGTTTGCCAGTTAAATTTAATATCAAAATATTGACTAGTTACATTATCTGCTCTTAGATTATCATTACGCTTTACAGTCTCCCTGAAAACATCCATTTTTAGAGTATTGTGATTTTCTGAGTCTAAAGAATTACCCATTACGATTTGGAATATAAGCCAGTATTCCTCTGGCATGCTTTCCTCTGCCCTGTCGGATGCTTTCCAAACATCGCTATTAGGATAAGAGAACTCTTCTCTTTGACTCATTTCTCTTCCTAAATCTGGAGAAAAACCTGCAAAGATAAAAAGAAAGAAGGCAAAGAAGGCAAACATTGAAAGTTGCCAACGTTTTAGCGATGAATATGCGCCGCTCATGAGTAGTTTCTGATGCACTGTAATTAAAGGTATTTACCTAATGCTCAAAGGCTGGAATCAGTTGAGATGTAAAATGCTCATATTCTTCACCCAAATGGATATAGCACCTAACCCAAGGATAAAATCTACCGTCTTGAGCCTCAATGAATCTCCAAACATGACCTTCACCTTCTAAGTCCTCTGCAAGCAAGATGTCTCCTCTGCGAATTACAACTTTGTGCTCGGAATCGTCTGAATCAACTCCACAACTTTTGAACTCCAGGCAACCGCTCAAAGAAAGTACTAATTGCCTTCTAGGTGCTGTATGAGCTAATTTGGGGCCTTCACCTTCTACATTTTCTGGAACTGGAGTAACTGCAAATTGTGTTTTGACATCACCTGAATTATCTCCTAAGTTCTTGTTCACTAACAAAGATGAAAATAAACCTACAGAACCTAAACCTGTCTTCGGCTCTATGGGAATTTGCATCTTGGCAAATCTAGTGTGACCACTACTGTCAGTATACATTCTGACCACTGGTATACCCTCTGTCATAACAGAGGGTTACCAACCAGTTATTTAGGTTTAGTGGATTCTGCGGCGTAGACCAGCTGCACCAACCAAAACCAATGAACCAAATACGAAGCCAAGACTTGGTACTTCTTCATCTTCTATTGCTTGTTGTACTGGATCGTCTGTTCCATTACCAACTGTAACTTGACCAACCATTCCCAATTGGGCATGAGGTGCACATACGTAGTAGTGTACTTTGTTATCTTCTGTGAATGTGTGCCTGAAATCGACAGTCATTGCAGGTTCACCGCTACTAAATCCAAAGTCAATAGCAGTTAAATCTGAAGTTGAATCGTATTCACCTTCTAGTTCAACTACATTGTGTGCCATTGCTGCATCTTTCCATTGCCAGCATACGGTTTCACCAACATTAATTGCTAATTTGACTGGATCGAAAGCCATTCCATCAGCAGATAATCTAACTACAACGTCACAATCTGGTCGTGGCTCTGCCATACTGAAAGTATTATTTACTGGACCGGTGCCGCTCATAACTCCGTCGTCGCCCATTTCACAATTGTCACAACCTGTAACTTCGTATCCCAATGTATTTTCCATCTTTAATGTCCAAGCATCTTGAGCTTGGAATGGTATGTATGCAACATGACTGTCTAATGACTCATCTGCACCTTCGAAATGAAGTTTGAATTCGAAAGTACAAGTCAATGGATGGCCTGCGTTATCATCGACATTTCCTATCAAGTAAGGATCATCGGCTGAAGGCCTACAGTCGTCTCCTGCATCTTGTGGGTCTTGAACTCCAATGATTCCGTCAAGAAGTGCTGGATTGTCATCATCATCATCAAGGATGTACATTGCTTCATCCAACACACATTGTGCGACATTATTGTCAACGTATTCAGGATCTGCATCACACATATCCAAGAAATCATCAACACTCAATTCTTCCTCATCCTCGTCATAATAATATTCATCATTGAACCAGTCAACAATTTGCTGAAGGTCATTAGTACTGTCCCAGCTTGAAACATCAAAGTGGCCGAGTGTCATGGAACTGCCATCATAATGGTCATCGTGGTCTCCATGGTAGCCTCCATCAGGGCTTCCGCCCGTCACATAATGATCATTACTTGCTGAATTTTCATAATCTGGACTCTGACCGAAGTCGTCTGTACAGAAATACATTGTGCCGTCCATGCCATCATTGTGAGCTTCACAATAATACCACCAGTCTTCAAATCCATTGGTACCATCATCATTGTCTGTACAGTACCATCTCATGTCGCCATCTTGAAGTGATGAATCTCCTTCCCATTCACAATAATTCCATTGTGACCAATAAACATTGTCGTGGTGGTCTTCATGGTGGTCATCATGGTGGTCTTCATCTTGGTCGAAGAAGCCTGCGTCAACCATTGCATTTAGTATCTCTATAATATTGTCTGCTGCCATTGTTGCGTTCATGTCACCGTCTTCATACGCTGTCATGTTTTCCACGAGTTCAAATAGTAGAATCATTGCTTCAAACATCTCATCACAGTCTATTTCATTATCATTTTCATCGTAACAATTAAAATCGTCATACTCTGGATAAGGCATGTGTATTCTATCGTTACCTTCGACTAAGGTTTCAGTCCCATTTTCATAGCTGTAGTAAGCATTGTGAAGCTTACCATCCCAGTCAGACACAGTTGTACCATCGTAAGTCTGGACCACATTGGTGAACATAATTTCGTGACCTCCACTTCCTTCGTCAAATGCTGTAACAATAGTATAATTTCCTTGACTCAAATCGAAATCCATTGTAGCTGTATTACAGTCTTCCATGCTATCAGGACACTCCATGTCATCATCATAGTTAGTTGATGCCGAACCAACTAGTCCTGACTCTGTATCTGTAGAATCAAAATCTTCGTATAAATATATAGAAGGTGAAGAACCATAACAGTAGTTGTATTCTCCGTCTTTATCATAATCATGACAACCGGTCGAATAGGATGTAAATACTCCCTGGAATCCATCTTCACCTACGGTAAATTCATGTTCGTTGTAAAGTACGAAGTTTCCAAGAATATTGCCATCATCTAGACTCATCACTTCTGAAAAGTCTGCCATTGGATGATCGTCAGTAACATTTCCTGACATGTTCATTGATGTTCCGTCTTGTGTGTGCATAGTATGCATGTAGTTACCTGTTTGACAATCCATTTCCTCATCATTATATGAATAGCATTCTCCAACTGTTACCAATGTGTAAGTATTTCCTGCCACTAAATTAGCAGATATGAAATTGCTACAATCTGTGAAAGTTTTGTTATCATCTCCCCAGTAACAATTGTAAATTTCACCTGACATGAAGGCTTCGTGATCTGGAGTTAACTCAGTTCCAAGAGAATCTCCTGTAAATTCGCCTGACAACAAGTAGATACTTCCGTACCAATAATCTGAGCCTGAGTAATCCTCATCTTCACCATCATCACAATCGTCTTCACCGTTGTTTACTTGTGTAATCCATACTGTGCTTCCGTCATGACAATCAAACCAATTAACTTCGTCTCCAACACAGTCGTCATCATCCCATTTTTGACAATCGTCTGAAGTATCGTTCGGTGTATTACTATCATACCATTGCTCATCTGCACCATCTTCACAGTCTGCATATCCATCATTTACCCAGTAAAATGGAAGTTCATCTCCATTACCACAGATGAAATTTGGTGATTCGTAGTGCTCCTCAACAAATTCTGAATAAATTTTTGCAATACCGTCCATTTCTGAGGTAAATGTGTAGAGGTCGTATTTTCCTTGTCCCCAATCGTAATCACTACCATCATCCGTCCAACCATCGTCTTCAAACATGCTTTGAATAGCACCGTTTGTCATAAATTCTTCAGCTGTAATATCTCCATCTTCATAAGCGAACATTGTAAAGAAGAAATTACTATCATCGTCGTCGAAATCACATGCCCCTGGATTATCATTGCAATAATCGTACATCATCCTTTGGCATGACATTCCTGCCATATTGTTGTCATGGCAGTCTTCCATCATTTCACACTCACTATCGGTTAAGCCTGGTGGGCAGCTCCAATTGTCGTTATGTTCATTGTCATTATCGACCCACAAGTAGCCTGAGTCTACACAATCTTCCGGGCCAATGTTATGAACTATAAGGTGACTTTCAAGGTCATAACAGTATGGTTCTTCCGGTCCATGATCGCCATGGCCGTCGTGACCGTCATCGTCTCCAATCATCAAGAAATATTCATAACACTCTTCTGTGATTTCGCCAGGGCTACCGCCCATCATATCTTCGCACATTTCTGCCAGATCTTCTCTGAATCTGTCAGACTCTTCTATTGGATATTTGGCATTTATGGTTACAAGCCAGTTAGCCAAATCTTCCATTTTAAAAACAACGTCAAAGTTTTGAATTCTCCATTCATCATTATCATCATCCATGTCACCATTTGGTCCACTGTTTGATGGCACCCACATATATCCATCATCTACACAATCTTCTTCGTTATCGTAGCTCATGTCTACCGTGTGTGATTCAATATCATAGCAAACCATTTCGGAATGGTGATCATCATGATCTCCATCGCCGTTGCTATGTTCGTGGTCATGTTCTTCATCGTCATGATTTTCGTGGTCTGCACTTGCATTGTAAGCTGGGATAGCTACAAATGCACTTAATACCATCATGAAAATTACTGCTAGCACTGCTAGTCTACTTAGGTTCATAATTGTTCTATGAGTCTACATATTTATAGTTGACTACTAGCATAGATAACACTAAGCCATTTTTTGATTAGTCAACAGCTCCCAGCAATGCTAGGAGCTGTGCTTACCTTTTGTTTGTTTAACTATTGATTTTGCGGCGTAGACCAGCTGCGCCAACCAAGACCAATGAACCAACCATGAAGCCGATGCTTGATACTTCTTCTTCGTCATCTATAGCTTGCTGCACCGGGTCTTCACTGCTATCCCCTACTGTGATTTGCCCTACCATACCCAACTGAGTGTGAGGCTCACATACATAGTAGTGTACTTTGTTGTCTTCAGTAAATGTGTGCCTGAAATCAACTGTTACAGCAGCATCCCCGCTGGAAAAACCAGTTTCTACAGCCTTGTTAGCATCAAGATCTACAACTTCTACAACGTTATGAGCCATAGATGCATCTTGCCATTGCCAGCATACGGTCTCCCCTACCTTAATTGATAGTTTATCAGGATTAAATGCCATGCCGTCGTCGGATAGACCGACTACGTAATCACATTCTGGTAGTGGTTCTTCTTCAGCCTTTTTACCAAAGGTTATGTTGACAGGGCCATTACCAGTCATCTCTTGTGTCTGAGAGTCAAACTCGCAATAGTCACATGAGATATACTCATAGTCTTCGTGTAGGTTCAATAGTAAGGACCAATTTGTTTGTGGGAAAGGAACAAACAAGACGTGGGATTCCTTAGTTGCATCGATAGTTCCCAACACTTGTATTCCAAACTCGAATAAACACTTCATTGGCTTGTCTTGATTATCAGACAATTTTCCAATTGCGTTGACTGGCATAAACATGCAGTCGTCATTTCCTATTTCCAAACCGAAAGCAGAATCTAATCTAGCTACATCGTACAAATCATCCATGTCATAGTCATCAATCATTGTGAAGAATGGTGCAAACTCGTCTAAGTCAATTGCTCCACTAGAATCTGTATCTGCAAAATTGAACAAGGACTGAAGATCGGCTGCTGCCATATCTGGAATATCTTCTCCGTCCATCATCATTATTAGAGACATGAACTCATCCATGCTAACATTTCCATCTTCGTTAGTATCAGCCATGGCCATAACGATCATCATCTCTTCATAGGAAATTTCGTCATCATCTTCGTCGTCTTCATCATCATCTTCCTCAACCCACATTAAGTCTTCTCCGACACACTCGTCTTCGTCGACACCAGTAACTTCGTGGTTAACAAAATCATAACAATAAGCGTCTTCGCTTCCGTGGTGATTGTCATCGTGATCATCGTGATCTTCCTCAACCCACATAAGGTCATCTCCTACACATTCATCTTCACCAACATCTACTCTTTCGTGATTGACGTAGTCATAACAATATGATTCGTCTTCACCTGAATCATCGAAGAAGCCAAGCTCGTCCATTACATAAACTATGCTAACGATATTATTGGCAGCTACAGGAGCTGTAATAGTACCGTTGCTCCAAGCTGTTACGTTATCCATCATGTCCATCATGTAAACAAACATCATGAATGAATCACCATCGGAGTCATCTCCGTTACCGTCATCTGAATCATCATCTTCATCATGGCCTCCCCTAGCACCGTCGTCGTCATCATCACCGTGGTCGTGGTCATCATCTTCACCATGGTCATGATCATCATCGTCACCCATCATACTTTCGTTGAAAAGAACCATAAATTCTTCAGCAGTTATGTTTTGGTCTTCATAAGCAAAAACATGGCCAATCCAGCCCATTTCATCGTTTATCTGTGGTTCACCCATCTCAATATTCATGTGGTAAACTACTCGCATGCAGGTTAGGTTCATCCCTTCTTCGAAATAATCACATGCCTCGACTGCGGCGCAAGTTTCGTTTGAAACTCCTGGTGGACATCCATAGTGGTCTCCGCTGTGTCCATCTCCACCGTTAGGTCCGCTGTCTGCAGGAACCCACATGTATCCATCGTTTACACAGTCTTCTTCATTGTCGTAGGTCATATCAACTGTGTGTGAATCAATATCATAACAGACCATTTCAGAATGGTGCCCGTCATGATCTCCATCATCACTGTCATCACTCATGAATTCTTGGAACCAAACGTTAAAGCAAGTCTGTGTAATTTCTGTGCCATTTCCATCAGAAGTACCTTCTGTGATTGGGCTTCCGTTTTCACAGAAATCTGCTATAGCTTCCCTCATATCGTTTGAGAAATCAACCGGAAAATCAGCTGTAATTGACACATTCCAACTCTCTAAGGAGTGCATTGTTATTATTGCTTTGAAATCACTAAGTTCAATGTCGTCATCGCCATCTTCATCTCCGTGATCGTGGTCATCTTCATCCCCGTGATCGTGGTCATCTTCATCTCCATGATTTTCATCGTCACCATGGCCATCATCTTCATCGTGGTAACTAGCGCTTGCATTGTAAGCTGGAACAGCTACAAATGCGCTC
>Ga0163110_10000974_pt1 | contig 14197 bp, 15 predicted proteins | sample CRUFie1St17metaG_FD_108703 | JGI IMG/M metagenome (GOLD analysis project Ga0163110, IMG submission 108703) | Marine microbial communities from the Costa Rica Dome - CRUD Field 142mm St17 metaG | ecosystem: Environmental > Aquatic > Marine > Oceanic > Photic zone | place: Costa Rica: the Eastern...
AGGTCGCTTAATGTTTTTGTATTCAGGCATGCCAGAATAATCGTAGTTGTGCTCACAATCTAAGTTGAGTTGTTTCTGCTTAATCTCCATATGAGTTACCAAAACTTATTGTGTCATCCTGTACTTTTGTATAACTAAGATCATATACCTTCTTGCCATTTGATCTTCGTGGTTCTACTCCTCTCTCATGCAATATTCTATTTGCATCTTTGAAGTCTGGCATCCTTGGGTTACTGATACCTAAATCTCTCAAGAACTTCGTCATTTGTACTGGGGAGGTAATCTTCGCATCGAAGTTGACATGTTCTAAAACTAAATCCTCTACTGTGGACTGGGTTCTATACCCTTCGTTGCTCTCCTGTAATAGCTCTCGCTCATCAGGAGCTAAGAACCAATTCTTCTGTCCAGCAACATACAGTGTCTCTTTTACTTCTGCCCATACTTGTTGCATATCCAAGCCATGATTGAAATTGATTGCTTTGGTAGATATTACCCAGAATCTTCGATTACCAGTGTTATCTGTTAGAAACTCTCTGCCATTTACTGATGCGAAAAATGCTGTGCGCCTTTGATATGTAGTGAATGCCCTATCGTATGGCAATCTGAGTTCATCAGTCTTGGCTGTTACAAATGCTTTCAGCTGATCGATGTCTGACTTCTTAAATGTCGATTCAATCTCGCCTAGCTCCACAATCCAATGTGATACTGCTCGCTTCACACTATCTTTGTCACTGGGGTTCAGTGTTGCGCCTTCCAATAGCCAGCCTTTATTATAGTCACACAATCTCTTGAACCATAAAGTTTTACCTAAACCTTGCGCACCTTGGAATACTAATATTCCTTCCAGTTCTACTCCATTCTGCTCATAAGCGCATGCCACGCAACTAATTAACCATTTCTTGAGCAACATGTCTTTCAGAACATCGGAGTTCCTAGACTCAATCGTATTGAGAAAGTCCTGTAGTCTGGTCTTGCCATCCCAAGGCTTGCTCTCGATCCATTCTTTAACTGGGTTGTATTCTTTCGATAGGATCTTGAGGTAGTCTCTCACCCTAGTGTGTGGCACTCCCATATTGATACAACGATCTTCGATCTCAATTAAACTCGCTTCTTCTTTCATGTCAGCGATGAAGTCCATATTGGGTATCAGGATTTCCATCTTCTTTTTGATTACATTGTAGTGCGCTTCTATCGAATTCAAATGCATGACTGCCTGTACATTGTCTTTGTTGTTAAGCATCCTACCTTTCTCAGACTTAACAAAATCAACTTCTTTAGCCACATCGAGCACCTGTAATGCTGGTGGCATAAGCTCACCTTCACCTGAGTTCGCATGATCATTGTAATCACCCTGAGTCTCAGGCATATGTACTTCAGCTCTGCCTTTATTCTTTATGATGTATTGACAGGCTTTCTTTGCTTCCTTCTCGCCAGTCTTACTATCATCGTTGTCTGCAATGAATACAAACTTACGATCCTTCATTACTTCAAACACTTTCTCTACCACTGGCAATAGATTGTATGCATCGAATGCAACAAACACTGGTTGCTCCATGTCTTTATATATAGATGCGCCAGTTGCGTATCCTTCACAGAAATATATCTTGTCAGATGATTTAAGAATCTCTTGTCCAAGAATAAAAAAGCTACCGCTTTTTTTAGAACCAGTAAGGAATAACTTTTTGCCTTCTGGATCGATGTACTGTAATCCTACTATCGACAAATCTATATCCAAGAGTGGGATCACTAATCTATCTTTATCATCAATCCTGAGTCCATATGAGAGGACTTTCTTACTTTCTAAGTATGGATGCACCTCACAATCTTTATATCCTTCCCAGAGATTCTGTGAGCGTTTTGCTGATTTGGAATACTTGACTGCTTTCTTGATCTCTACTTCTTTCTGCAATCGTTTTATTTCTTCTCTCTCTGCCTTGGTAATTGTTTGCCTTTTTCTATTCTCAGGTTTCCAAATAGCTGTAGGCTGGTCCATTGAAACTCGATAGTCACCAATTCTCCCAAAAGGGACTTGTTGATCGAGCCACAATTGATACCAGCCAGACAGCTTCCTCTCACCACCTAGATTGACGTAAGCACGACCTATGCTACCATCAATCACCAAACCTTTTTTCGGATCAGCTTCCATGCCATTCTCTGACATGAAACTTAGGAACTGTTGTTGTACATCTGAGCTTAAAGGTCTATCAAAAACCTTGGCTTTCTTGCCACTTATCTTTAAAGCCATAATATCATCACTATTGTTAAATTTCTTAAAAGATGTATAATCGTATAAAATTTAATATACAATGTCAAAACTAAAATAATGGAGAAAAACCTATGAGCTTGAAAGTAAGTGAAAATTCGACACAGTTTCAGATCCTCGAAGCTGGCGAACACCTTGGTGTTTGCTACAGTATCGTTGATGCTGGGACAAGAGAAGAACAGTACATGGACAACCCACCAAAGTTGCGTAAAACAATACATGTAACTTGGGAAGTACCAAGTCAACAAATGGATGATGGCAGTGGTCCATTAGTTACAGGTAAAAAATATACTGCATCATTAAATGAGAACTCTGCTTTATATAAAGATCTCGTTACATGGAGAGGTAAGCCATTCACCAGTGATGAGTTGAGTGGGTTTGATGTAAGTAAAATGGTTGGAGCACCAGCTAATTTACATATCGAACATTACGAAAGTCAAGATGGCAAACAAAGAGCTGGACTGAAAGCGATCTTTAAACCAGATGAATTTAAGATTACTAAAACAATTAATGATCCTGTTGTTTTCGATCTTGATGTGTATTGTGATTTTGTATCTGGTACAACCAACGAGGAAACAGTTGGCATGAGCGAAGTATTCGACAAGATACCTGAATGGTTACAGGAGATAATCAAAGACAGTATCGAATACAAATCTGCCAGTGCAAAAGCACCAGCTAAGGAAGAATCATCTCCAACAGCAAGTGGTGGATTATCTGAGTTGGTAAAAGATAACGAAGAAGAAAACATACCATTTTAGTCACCTGTTAGGGGAAGCTCACAATCATCACACTTCTCCAACTACCCTGAGCTTTCCCTAACTCCTAACAAGAGAATATTATGAGACCACCTGATAAATTAAAAAATCATGATGTAGAACATCCTGACCATTACACACAGAATGATATTGAATGTATCGAATACATCGAGCAACAACTTGGCGATGAGTTCCAGTCATATCTTGAAGGTTGTATTATCAAATACATACATCGTTACAAACACAAAGAGAATCCAAAGAAAGATCTACAGAAAGCTAGGTGGTATCTTAACAAATTGATTGAGACTACATCTTATTCTTTTGATTTAATAGTTGAGGATGATGATGAAGTTTAAAGAAGGTGTATATGAAGATTTACCATTCAGCATTTATAATGAGATACCAGCCTATCGTGCTTCAGATCTAAAAGAAGCACATCGTTGTGTGTTTACTTGGATGAACAAGAAACCAATGAATGAAAGTCCTATACTTCTGGAAGGTAGGGTACAGCATACAGTATTTCTTGAGCACCATAAGTTCGATGAAGAATTTGTTATTGAACCAAAGATAGACAAAAGAACAAAAGCTGGTAAAGCTGACTATGCTGATTTCTTGAATACTGTTGGAGATAGAACACCTATATCGCAAACTCTATATGACAATTGTATGGAGCGTAGAGATGTAGTCAAAGACTACATACCAAAAGATGATCATCGTGTTGAGCTTACAATATGTTTTATGTGGAATGGGCATCCATTCAAATCGAGGATAGACTGGCATGATGGTGTTAAGCCATGGGATCTAAAAACATGTCGTGATGCATCACCAAGGGGATTTAGAAGTGCAGTTAATTCTTATGGTTACTTCATGCAAGGATCTTTATATGTCGATGCCTGTAAGAGTGCTGGAGTACCTTCTGATGGCTTTGCATTCTTAGCTCAGGAAAAAGCACATCCATATCCATATGGTATCTACGAACTATCTGATGAAGCACTGGAGTATGGTAGATCTAAGAATGAGCAAGCATTGTCTATGATTCTGCATGCTAGATCTAATGATGACATAATGCCTTACAATCTATCTGGGAAACAAACGATACAGCTTGAAGATCTATGGTAAACCATTTTGATGTAGGTATTCTACTCTAGCTCTATCATACAGCCAGAATACCAAAAGATATCGATCACCTGATTCTACTGGTAAACCTTTATGCATCATATGGAAAGATGGAAACATCAATGCATGTCCAGTTGGCAATGGATCTATCTTTCCATAGTTATGAAACTCTGTACCACCACCTTTATAATCTCCAGTGTTAAGTGGGACAACAACAGTTATATCTGACGAATCATCATGATGAAATGCGCCTTGTGATTTATCTTTAAGATTGTAGTTTGCTAATTGTATAGATCCAATGCTGGCACAATGTCTTTGCCATAACGTAAAAAATATTGGATTCAAAACTGTTTGCACTATGTACCACATATTCCTGTGTAACTCTGGCATCTTTTCATGCAAAACAATTTCTGGTATTTGCCTTAGTTTATCTTCAGTCTTATTGGTTTCAAAGTTCATAGACTTAATTTCATCCACCAACATCTTACAAAACTGCCTTCTAAAAAGTGGGACCTTATAAATCTCTGGATGTATTTTCTTCACTATTTTTTGTACTGGTGTCTTATCAAGTTTTTGTGTACCAAAACCAGCATTAAATTTAGTAATCATTGGCATAGATTCTTGAACCAAATCATATGTGTTCTGGTTAACACACCAATGAGATCGCATGGATAGCAAATAATTTTTAAATTTATAGTTTGTCACTAAAAAGATAATAACATTTTTCTGGGTAAAAAAAACTCCCAGTTAAGGGAGTTTTGTTTTTTTGTTGTTTCTTTTTAAGATAATGCTTTAATAATCGCATCATGATCTAGAGGAGCATGCTCACCTAAATCTGGCTCAACTAACTCCCAATCATCATAAATATTACCACCACTATGAAAATCACTACTGTAATAAATTTGGTTATACTCACCAATAGGTGTGCAGTATAAATCACCTTCATGCATTGTGTAGGCTGATCCATATTCTTCTACCATAACAATTTTTTTAATTGTAATACTTGGATTAACTTTCTCCATCTTTGTCTCCTTTTTAGTTTTAATAATTGTTTCCACATACATATAATATCAAAAGTACAAATAGTTGCAAGTATTTATACAATTAATTTACATTTATTTTAAACAAAAAAAACCCCAGAACAACTTGGTGTGGAAACATTGTATAAGGAGCAATGTACAAGTTGTCTGGGGGAAACCTATGCTGGTTTATTTTACAATAAAATTAAGGCGATAGCTTGGTTTTTTTGGCTATACATTAAGCATACTTTTGTTTTTATGGTGTTTATTAAACACAGTACCTAATGCACCTTGATAACTAACTGGTAATGTATCTCACCTCTCTAGCTTCTTTGGCATACTCGCCCAAAGTTTTAGTTGGCTTGAAATACATATCTCTTTCGATCTTCAAACCAAATGGCAGTTTGAGTGATTCCAGTTCTTTTAGGCTAACATAACCTAGTTCTGGTGAGCCATGACCTAAATCACACAAGCCAAACATTGTGTCACCATCATCTTCGATTTCTGATATCAACCAAGTTCCATTGCCAGCTGGGTTAAATAACTTCAGCCATGGTTTATTTAAGCCATTATCATCTGTAATTCTTGGGTTACTTTTGAGCTTACCCATTATCTCTTTAGTAATTAATTTCATTACGCTATCTCCTCAGATGAGATTTCATACCCACCTTCATAATTTAACATTCTTAATATGGTTTCTTTGCTTGTATCTATTTTTACTTTTTCAATCGTTACATAAAAAGTATCAGCAGTTTCAAGATCGCCATATTCTAAAAAGTGCTTCTTAAGATATTTCTTTTGTAACATTCTAGCTTCTTTTAGTGTTGCCACATATCTTCTAGGGCATTCATTACTATTACTACCTTCATCTACATGATATACAATCATTACGCTTTCTCCTTTTTAGTTTTAATTATTGTTTCCACATATCTATAGTACACAAATTTAGATTAATGTACAACTATTTATACAATTAATTTCAGAGTTGCACTTGTATGCATATTTCTATAAAATACTACAAAATAATATTGTTTACTCAGGAGAAAAATTTTTATGGAAATTGAGAAAAAATATGGTGAGTATTCTGTTAAATATCCAAAAGGCAGAAAGAGCCTTGCTGTGGATTTTGACACTTACACTTTATTACAAGATCTCTGTAATATGGAGCGTAGATCTAAGATAGATCAATTAAGATTCTTGATTGAGAATAGGCATGAAAAATTGATCAATGAAAAAATAGCCACAGGATAATTATGTTTAATAAAAAAGAAACCAAGAAACAAACACCTGTTTCTTATGAAATCACTCACCCTAGTGAAGTGGTAGATCTATTTGGAAAACTCAATTTACATCATCAGACAGCTTTGCTTCGTTTGATATCTAGAAACTTAGTAGTCACCATAAATGGTGAAAGTGCTATGGGATATGAGATGAATTTTGAAGTGAATGGTGCTTTGATTGAAGCTGATAACTTAGACCAAACTAGCGAGTCCTGATCTTCTCATTGCTAACTCACGATCCTGTGGGTTAGGTAATACTGTTGGCGATACTGCTGGATTGATTTGTGTTGGTGCAACCATTGAAGTTGTATTTGGATTGACACTAAAATTTTGTGGGTTCATAGGTGTAACATCTTCACCATAATCAAATGCTGGCTGGTCGAAATCAGGCATTGTTTCACTAAATTCATTTATTGTGTTTTTTAAATTTTCTACAATTGAATCTGGGATTTCTTCTGTCTGATCCATTGATGATTCTGTTCTGAACATTGGTCTTAAAATAGCTTGTGATGTACTAGATAACAAAGGTGTTTGGAATCTATTTAAAGTTTGTCTAACAGCATCAATTCCTTGGCTTGCTCTTTTAGAAGCATCAACAGCTTTAACAACTTTTTCACCACCAACTCTTAAAATTGGATGAGTAAGTAATTGTTGTCTAGCTAAAGCACCTAACATCGTATAACCAGTTCCTGATGGATTAAGTTTTATTTCTGCCCACAATGTTGGCAATACATCTTTTCTAAATTGTTCTATTCTTTTTATTTCGTTTGGAGTAAATAATTCTTTTATAATAGCTTTTTGTTTCCCAAAAACATCATTAAAATTATTAATTATAGCTGTTCTAGTTACTTCTCCACCTCTACCAGAAAATGCTTTTGTTAAAATACCATCTTTTAAAAGTGCTTTTATTTGCATAAATTCTGCTTCTGGCAAAGATTTTTTTAATTTAGCTATAACTAATGGCAATGCTTGGTTTGGTGTAAATTTGTTATGCCCAAACAGAAGATTTGTTACTTGTAATGGTGTGTAATCATTATTAGAAAGTTGTTCTAAAATTCTATTTGCAGTTCTATCTGCTTGGTTCTTGGCTCCACCTTTACCTGACAATTTCATGTAATCACGATACATTCCAGTTGCACTAGCTAATTGATCTAATATTTCTTGATCTCCATAAATAAATCCTTTTTCTATTCCATCATAAACAGACTCATCTAACACCTTCTTCATGAGTAACAATGCGCGTTCTTCTGGACTACCTCTTTCAGCTTGTCCAATAGCTGTGTTTAGTCTTTTTTGATAACCATGTATATTTTGCAAAGTTTGATCTTTAAATTTAGGATCTTTAGCTAATTTGACTAACCTTTTTAGTTGAGTCATTTCTCTCAACAAAGGTCCTTCTACCAACTGAGATGGAGCAAAATTATCAGAAATAATTTTAAGCATATTATCTGCAATAGTCACAACTCCTTCTCTTGTCATTCTAGGTGGTGTTGCAACATTTTTTACAAAATCATATTTTTCGCCAGCTTTAGTTTTTAATTTGTCTGCTTCACGAATTACAATATCTTGAGCTGCTTCACCAGCTTCTTGTGGTACATTTCCATAAATATCAGTTTTTTGAGCTAGTCCAGCACCAAATTCATCTTGTAATTTAAAAGCATCTGCTCTTATCTGTGAAAGTTGAGTATCATCAAAACCTCTAATTATGGTTGTTCCAAGCTCATCTGAAGCTGACTGTCTAAGTACATCTTCAACACCTAATTGCTCTGTTTGTTTAGGACCAACACCTTCTGGCAAATCAGCTGTTCTTTGCCCTTGTGTTAGTGGATATTTAGATTGTTGTTCAATAACCTCATCTCCACCTTTTAATTCTCTAGCTAAAGGTCCAGCTAATACTTCTGGTTTAAATCTAGGTAATACCATTTCTACTATTTTTCTACCAGCAGTATCTAAGCCTATAGCTTTTGCTACATAGCCAAGAGTTTTGATTGCTGGTGGCATAAGAACATCTGTTCCAACACCTATACCTGTCATTGTCCCAATATCCATTCCAACATCGCCATAGGTTCTTTCTTGTGCTTTTGTTGTTTTTGGTGTGACAATACCAGATGTTAATTCTCCTACAGCTTCTGTTGTAGCATAAGCTGGCACACCCCTTGCTATTGTTCCTATTATTCCTTTAGCACCAGAAGCATATTTAGTTGCTGGAAAGTATTTAATCATTTCTCCAGTAAAAGTATTTAGATCAGTCCCAGAGAAACCGGGTTTATTCACATAATAAGGTAAGTTGTTCCATACAATCATTGGCAAGCCAAATTTATCTTTGTAAATACCACCCCATTTTGGATCATCTTTAAAAGCATTTTCAAAAATTTCTGCTTTACCTAAATCATTGCTTGTCATAATTGATTTCAAGTTAGGAACAAGTGCTTTAAAAAAAGATGGTGCATTTGTACCCATTTGTGAAATTTCTGGAATATTTGGATATTCAACACCAAGCTCATCATCTTGAGAAACTTCAAATAGGTTATCATTAGGTGCTTCTACATCATTAATATATTTTTGATCTCCAGCAAAATTTACTGAGTGCGCATTTTTTGGTAATGGTATTCCTTGACTCATTATGGATTTTCCCACATATTTTGTTTCCAATCTTTAATCAAAAATGGACCTGTACCTGTGTCTACACCACTAAAAATACCTTCCGAATTATCAAATACAGCACCGGGTGGTAAAGAATCCCAGAAGTCCAGAGTTAATTTCAAATATTCATCTTCACGACCAGCTTCATTCCTTAATGCTTTTATGTTTTCTGGTAGTTTTACAAAAACACCTGTATCTCTTGCTCTCATTTTTTCATTTAAAACTTTGGCATCAGTTACTGTTTGGTCAGTAAGTAATTCTTTTTCATATTCATTATTTTTTAAACCATTTTCTACCATTTTTTTATAAGCATAAAGAGCAATGTAGTTAGCAGCTGGTGTTTTTTCTAAAGAAAGTAAAGCATTTTGATAAGCTCTAAACTCCATATCTGAAGTTGAACCAGAACCAACAGGTCGCATTTTTGGAGCCAAATAATTAGAAATTGCATTAATATCTTCTAGCTGTGCTAATTGTGGATCGTCAATACCAAAAATTTGTACTGCAAGTTGTTTAAATGGTAAAAATACATCTGATACTTTACCTGTTTCTACTCCACCCATCAGTTGATCCATGGCTCTTTCTACTGATGGAAGTACATTAAAATGTTTATCTGCATTTGCATCTTCTGTTTTAGCAAGAGCTTTTAACCTGTCATTTCTGTATGTTATATATGGTGGTGGACTTCCACCACTAATGGGTGAAGTTAAAATATTAATAACTCCTTCACCATCTTTGTGAAGCGGAACAAGCTCCATGTATTGCCCAGACATAATAACAGGTGTTCCTATTTGTGCTTCTGATCCAGCAGTTATCACTGAAACTGCTTGTTCAAAGTAAGGGCTATCCTCTGACATACCTAAACTTGTTATTTGTTTTCTTGCATCTGCATCTGACATATATGTAGCCACTTGTCCTTTCGCTGGCACTTTAATACCACCAGAGCTATCAGGTCTTGTTCTTACTTTATCTCTAAGAACATAATGTTCTTGATCGCTCAAAGCTACAATTTCACCTTGTTCATATGATACACCACCTATTGTAATTGGTATGTTAGATACTACTTCATAATCTTTTGTTGCATAACTAGGTTCTTTTTTTGCTGCAGCTAAATTAACTTGATTTAAAAATTCGTTAGCAGATCTTTCATCCTGTTGAGCCAATTCAAAGGCTTTCATTCCTATTTGTTGTCTAAGCTGTCTATCTCTTTCTTCTTCTTCTCTCGATACTTTAGAAATATTTTGAAAACCAGCACTCAGTCCAACTGCTAATGATCTTCCACCTCTGTTTGGTGTAGTTAACAATCCAGCACCTAGTTGTGTGGCTAAATCATAAATATTCATATCTCTGCGTGGTGGAGCAAACATAGATTTTAGTCTTTGTTCATATTTAGGAAAGTTAGTTTCAAAATCTCCACCTAATTTTGATATTGCTTTTTGCCTTTCTTTCTTTGCCTTTTCGATATCACCACCATCTGCCATCTTAATCAAACGAGATAGTTCTTTAGCGTTTGCATCAGTAAAGGTGACATCTCCACCTTCATCAAAAGCATCTATCTGATTTGGTATTTGTGATCTACTGATAGCCATTATGTTGTCTTTGGATTTAGAAGATTTCCTATTGCGCCAAATGCGCTTAGTCCAGTTCCTAAACCAGACATCAATGCACTTGGTTTCGGAGCAAATTGTGTTGATGTTTGATATGTACCAGCTGGAGCCATACCTATAAATGGTCTCAATGCATTATACTGTGCTAATGGTGCTTGTTGTCTAGCTAATGCATTAGCTCTTATTGCATCTGCTTCAGTCTGTGCTTGTGTTTGTTGCAAACTACCAGAACCTAACAATTGATTGATATCGAATTGACCAGCTCTTTGTTTTTCAAAACCTAATCCAGCCAATCCAGATGCAGCTCGCCTTCTTGCATCATTTCTTCTGGCTTGTTCAGTCATAGCTAAAGTTCTCGCTCTATCGAAACCGCCAGATCTAATACCAGCTATCGCTTCTAGCATACCTCTTTCACGACCAGCTGCTTTCTCGCCAGCAAACTTACCAGCTCTCTCGCCAAAAGCTGAAAGACCACCTGATCTTATTGCACTGGCTGTATCAGATATATCTTCTTGTGCTCCATACTTTCTTATATCTTTAATGGCTTGTTGTACCACTTGATCTTCAAATGGATCATTAAATTTATCAATTTGACTACGATCAAAACCACCAGTAGTTTCTCTAAACAAATCACTTGCTTCATCTATTACAGGATTAACCATACCTACATTAGATCTAGCCATTTCCATAGCTCGTTTTTGATCATCAGTTAATCCAGCTACAGTTTGATCAACAACTCTTGGTGTACCATCTGGGTTGAAGAATGTACTTTCAGCTGCTTGCATTGCACCCGGTATGAAACCACCTTGTCCATCTAAACCAAATAACATTTGTTTTGTTATTGGATCCATACCTGTTGATACAGCTGTAATCCCTGATGTATAAGGCATTGGAGCTGTACCCATATTGTAAGTTGGTGGTTGTTGTGGCATTACATTTGGTGCTACCTGAGCTGGAGCTGATGCTTGTGCAACAGGTGGTGGAGTTTGTGCAGACAATTCTTGCATGTTAATTGCAGGATTGTATGGAGCTACCCTTTGTGGTTGATTTAAGGTTGCCATTTGAGGTGGTGTTCCAGCTGGCATCAACATATTATATTCACCCATTTGCTTATATCGAGAAGTTGGTCTAAAAAATGTGTCACTTTCATCGAAACCGCTAACATCACCGCCAGCATCGTATTTAGGAATCATATCTTGTAATTGTCTCATGCTGGCTCCTGTGAAGGTTGCGCTTGATTAGCAAATGTGTCCATCATCTTATACATAAGATCTGTACCTCTTTGCCTGTCCTCATCTAATGTTGGTACTAAACTTATGATACCACCATTTCCTTGTTCCATTTGATATCGACCAGCACCTCTTACAGCCTGACCTGTCATAACAAATTCACCATCAGAAAGCATGGCTGGTATATCATCACTGGTTTCTGTGCCTTGACCATTGATACCACCATTCATTCTATTAAAATCTTCCATATTGACATTACCACCTTCAGCGTATGCCATTGGCATTACCATGCCACCACCATAATAACCCATACGATCAACAACCTGTGGTGCTACTTTAGCTAATGCTTCTAAGCCTTTGTTTGGATATTGTTTAGTTGCAGAACCACCATCTCTAGCTTGCATTGGCTTTCCACCACTTAATTGTGGGAATGTATTTGCTGGTAATAAACCAAATTCTACTGGGTTAGGAGCTTGTTGTCCCATTCTTCTGGCTATTTCTGCTTCTATATTGTATCTTCCTGTAGCATCCATTTGTGTTAAAGGTGTAAGTGGTACACCTTTATCTTTCTTAGTTTCATCATAAGCTAATTTAGCTAACGCTCCAGCCAAACCACCAGTGACACCAATCTTGGCTAAATCTCCAAGACCACCACCACCTGTGCCTAAACTTGGTTGACCTTGTTGACCTTGTTGACCTTGTTGACCTGTACCATAGTTCGTGATCCCCATCTTGTCTGTTATACCGCCAACCACATCTCCAAGCACACCATAGTTTCCTACACCATCAGCACCACCGCCACTAAATATACCGCCAAAACCACCTTCTGATGTTGTTGTGGTTGGTGGCATGAATCCTTCATCTAAGTATTTACCAGTTTGTTTATCAAAATACATTTCCTTATCGCCTAAGTCTCTCAACTCATATCTGTCTGTATCTATTTGACCTTGCTCACTTGGCTGTCCTGACATGGTTGCATTAGCCATCAAACTAGGAATACCTCTGATAGCTTCCATAGGGTTCATTATTGCTTGACCTATACTCGATACAGTTTTACCACCCAAACTACCTAATCCTTTAAGAAAACTACCATCTCCAGCTGCTTTAATACCAGCAATGTTTTCGCTCAGATTACCACCTATTGCACCCGGTCCAGCTACAGTCAATAGTTCAAGTGGATTTGCATCCCCTCTAACTACATTTCTTACAGTAGATGCTTTGGCTATTAGTGCTGCTGGTGCTTGCCAAGGACCCGGTACAAACTGAGCTACTTTAGCTACTGGCTCTACAACTTTCTTCAAGAACTTACCTACTTTTTTCAAGAAACCATACTGTGGGACACCAGTAACAGGGTTAATAGATGGCAATCCACCAACAGTTGCTATTTCTATTGGTGTCCCAAACTCATCAAATTTATTCTGTACTGCTTGTTCAAATTCTGGATCCTCTAACATCATAGGATCTATTATGACTTCGCCCTGTTTCAAGTGACCTATTTCAGTGTCATCACCCTGACCTTCTATTCTCAATTGTTCTGCTTGCTCAAATAAAGGTGCTTGGCTTTTTTGTGTCAGTTGTCGAATCTTTTGCAAAGCCATTTCTTTTTCTTCAGGTGTGAATGTCTCACCAGATTCCATTTGCGCTTGCTGTAATACTTGCATCTCAGAATTAGAGATAGCACCTTTGGTTGGAGCTACAGTTTCACCCATAAAATTAGCGATTCTTTGTTCTAGCATTTGATTCATTAAATTAACCTATTGTTACTGATACGCTACCTATTGATGTTGCTAAACCTACACCTGATGGATAAGTTTGTTGACCATAAAGACTTCTCATCCTTGTTCCATCAAAAGCCTGATGTATTCTATCTGTTGTATTATATATTATAGCACCTGTGGCAAATTGCAATTCAGAAATCTCTGTAGCGTTGAAACTGGGTGTTTTTTCTGGATCTATTGCACTTAGGTTGATCTCCAAAATTCTTACCAAACGATTAAACAGTTCAGGTGTAATCTCTACACCTTGAGCTAATGGCAAGTTGGTTTGTAATAGTTTACTCATGATCTCTTACCTGAAGGTTGTATATCAAACCTTGTAGATCCTAGTCTCCATTTAAAATCCTTTCGATCACTCAAGTTGTTGTCATCATCAGATTCAACTCTCATTACAAACTGCCTACCTCTTGCTCTAACAAAATTTTGTTCTGTTGTAGATTTCACTTGGCTTGTACTGTTAGTAGATAGCGTGTTGCCATTAGTATCTCTTTTTTTCAAAACTATGTTTACAGC
>Ga0163110_10000976_pt1 | contig 14173 bp, 15 predicted proteins | sample CRUFie1St17metaG_FD_108703 | JGI IMG/M metagenome (GOLD analysis project Ga0163110, IMG submission 108703) | Marine microbial communities from the Costa Rica Dome - CRUD Field 142mm St17 metaG | ecosystem: Environmental > Aquatic > Marine > Oceanic > Photic zone | place: Costa Rica: the Eastern...
AAAACTTCTATTTCCATCTGTATCATTAGTTTTGACTACACCACCTTGAGCATCACTCCCCATTAAGGACTCTACCGTATCTCCTGCTGGATTTAATGTTTCAACTTGTCCATGGCTACTGGAATTGCTCAACCTAACACTCGCGTTACCATCAGTGCTGTTAACACTAATCAAACCATCAGCGTTAGCTGTCCCTTTAATCTCAACTATAGAATTACTGGTGTCACCATGATCATATACATCTAAAGCTTTATCGTCAGAAGTTTTAGAAATTATTGTGAGAGTAGACGTAGGGTCTTTGGTAAGACTGCCAAAAGTTACCTGTTGATCCTCTTTAGACTGGATATATGAAGTCCCGTCTGGGCCAGTCGCTTGATTGCGAGAGCCAGTTCCAGAAATAATACCTTTTACATCAAGATTATTTACTCTTAAGAAGTTTTTACCCATGATTTAATGACATCTTTTACTAAATGAAGCACAAATGGACATTACAATAGATAAAACAACAGCTAAGATCATAAAGTTCATAAAGTTCTCTATCTTTATGTGCAGTAATCCTGATTGCTTTTCATTGTAATACATTTTTGTATCCATAATATTATTTATGGCTTCAATAGTAGGATCTGTCATCTCATACATAATTGGTATCGAACTTCTTATGCTTTTTAGATCATCTTCCTTTGCCCATTTGATTAACCGATCAACGTAAATTTTTATTTTCTCGTCCTGAGAGAAGACAAAATCAGCATATGGTATTTCATCTACGGTTATATCCTTTTTATATCCAGCTAAGTATTCATTCTTAGCCGCCCTTTCTTCCTGTAAAGTTTCTATCATTTCATCAGTCGAGATCACTCCGTTACAGGTTTTTACAACTGAATCTACAATGATTACGCCATACCAATCAAAACACATTCCTATTTCCATGATTGATGATTCGGCTTGCCTAGCATTTTCTTCTAAGGTTGACTCTATATCTTCTGTCAGAATTAAGCCTTTCCAGCCAAAAACAAGACATATAGCAGCTAGACAGTATACTAAAAATTTTGGTCTCATTTTTTAATAAATTTTTCTGGGTTCTTTTCGAATCTTTGCCCTAAACGAACAATACCGCCTATGACCTCTGGGCTTACAACACCGATTATGCCGTAAATTATAGCTTTTGTGAGGGATGACACATCTGTTTGCTCTAAAACAAACCAAGCTATACCAGCTGCTATAGCAGCTGTAAGGACTCTTTTAAGTTGTTGTTTACAGGATAATCCAGAAGCTCCTGATAAAAGTCTAGCTAACATAGCGGCGGCACCAACAAGAGGAACCAGCCAACCCCCATTCAGAAATTCCTTTATAATAGACTTTTCCGGCTCCATATAATTATATTACACGCAATATGCGAAACAGCACAAAAAAAGCGCAGCATTTAGCTGCGCTTTTTAATATGTTTAATGTTAACTTTAGAAGCTATAAGTAAGACTAGCTCCAACAACCCAGTCTTTACTAAGCGAGTAATCAGTCCCATCAGCATCGTTATCATTGAATGATGCCTTAGCTGATACAACCACATCTTCTGTCAACTGATAATCAGCAGAGACTCCAACTTCAATTGCATCATAAGAATCAGCAAAGTTTACAGCGATGAATGGACTTACTGTAAGTCCATCAACAGGAGTAGCGAACTCACGCGAAGCGGTAAGCTCAACTCCATATCCCGCATTTGATCCAAGCTCATGCCAGAGTGTGGCTCCAACTTCAACCCAATCAAATCCATAAGTAGCTCCAACTCCGACTTCTTCCCAGCCACCATAGCTAGAATCAATCTTTTGGAAGTAAACTTCAGTATCAAGTGTGACATTGAACAGTGTCAATGGAACGCCCCAAGCGATGTTTACGTCTGCTTCTGTTTCACCGTCAGCTCTGTGGAGATCAACCCCAACAGATGCGACACCACCAGAAAGTGGTGAACCAAGCAGAATGGAAGCACTAGTAGAGTCTCCTCTAGTAGCTAGACCTCCGCTGGTCGAAACATTATTGTAAGAAATGCCAGCCTCTACAGAAATACTATCTGTAAGAGCAGCATGAGAACCTGCGTTGCAAATAGCAACGCCCAACATTGTGATAAGACTAATTAGTGTCTTCATTATTACTTATTATGTTTATTTATGAGAACCTGTCAAGGGTGAATTTTTGTTAAATATGCCTTTGTAGTATACCTCACGCTCTAATCTCCTGTAACGAGCATCAGAATGCCATACCTCATCGGTTTGCGGAGTATAAATACCATCTTTTGTAGGCACAGGATTATTTTTTCCCAGCCTCAGAGTAGAAGGTTGATAAATGTTTAAATTCTTGATATTCGTTTTCGAGCTGCCTCCGCAAGATGTCAGCGCGATCAGCATCATTGCTAGAGCCAGTAGACCTAAGTTTTTCGATTTCATTGATAAGTTCAGCTTCTGTTTTTTTATGTTGTCTATGCAAATCATAGTAAAACTTTTTATTTTTTAAGGTAAGATAAAGTTCCAAAGATTTTAGGACAGACTTAATTAAACTCATTTTCTACTCTTGGTGGGATAGATTGTAGTCGAAGATACAGCTTTTCCATTCTCGAAAGTTACCTCATCCACTCTACCCTGAGTATGGTTAGCGCATTGTATCGCCCAATCTAAGCTGCCATGCAACTCAGGTGAGTATGTTTGCTGATGGTTATTCTTTCGGTCAAAGACCCTATACTTAACTTCCTTCATTTTATCTTATTCGGATTTATTATTCGGTTTAAACACTACGCAAATTTTGCCTATGTTGAGATCTTCGTCGCTTGCCCAGCCATTTATAACTATGAAATCTTCCTTAACAAGCATATCTTTTACTTCAAAACAATATTTTTTATTATCAGAATCTTCGTCACTATACATTGTCAGTGAGTGGACGTTATCGTCATGTATGATATCGCCCTTAAAACTTTTACCTTTAAGGTAATTTAAAGGCTCATTAGTGCCTATGATTTCAAATGTGCCAGTCATTTTTATTCCAAATAGCTATTAGTTCTTGGTTAATTTCCTGTAGTTTACAGGTAGGATCATACCTTGCAAGCCATTTTAGCAGAATTTTTCTCTTAAATTTTCTTCTTATGGGGCTTGTGATCTTATCGTAGGAGAAAGAATTAAAAATGTTTTTAATGATTAAGTGCCAAGCATCTGCTATCTTATTATGATAAAAATCAGAGAAATTTCCAAAAGCAAATTCTAATTCTATGCTTTCACGACCTTTTTTAAATACAGCAGCGAAAATAAACTTGTTGTCTTTGTATATCTCATAAACCTCAAAACCTTTGCTCCAATCAATCAAATATTCATTGATCTTCTGATATCTCAAGAGTCTTGATCGACTCTGGCAAAAATCAAAGGGTTTGGACTTCTCACAAAATAAAATAAACTGTTTTTTAAAAGTTTCACTTATGTGAGTCAACCGTTTAATTTTCATTGTTTTGAGCTATAATACCTAGAATTGTGTATATTTAAATATGGGACAAGGCAAAGATAAAATAGCTAGGAGTTTACTAGAGTTGCAACCTACGGCGATTGTAGAATTTTATCGTATATTCCCAGACGTTATTAATAAACCGACACTTTCAATAGATATACACGGAGGTTCTATTTTTAAGCAACCTATAACTTGGCAAGGTGTAAAGTATGCGCCCGTTCCCATAGAGGCTGAAGGATTTGAGCTAACAGCAAATGGACAACTACCGAGACCTAAAGTAAGATTAGCTAATAAAGATTTTTTAATTACAAGTTTGCTGCAAAATCACTCTGATTTTAAAAATGCTGAGATAGTAAGAAAGAGAACTTTTATTAAATACTTAGATGACGTTAATTTTGATGCCGGAAACCCATTTGGACAAGCAGATTCAACGGCTGAAATATCAGAGGAAACTTATGTTGTAGGTCAAAAAACTCAAGAAAACAAAGCAATAGTAGAGTTAGAGCTGACTTCACCCTTGGATTTAGAAAATTACGAAGTAAATCATAGAAGAATACTGGGTAAGTATTGTTATTGGACTTATAGAGGCAGAGGTTGCAATTACAGTGGGCCTCCTATAAACAGAGAGAACGGAGAGGGGTTTAGAGTGGCCGGGACAGGTGCTTTGGTAGTGCCTGACATATCAAATTTTAATCATGACGATCCAAGATTTGAGTGGAATTCTAATCGTGGATATGTTGAATCCGACATAGCTTATGTAGAGAACCCTAGAGTTGTTGTAGGTTTATCAGGCCCTGCTTCAGACGGCAATCAACAAACGATAGGTTTGAAAACTTGGTATGTCTGTGTATCTGGCAATACAGGACAAAGGCCAGAAGATAATCCTAGTTATTGGCAAAAAGATGGATGTAATAAAAAACTATCATCCTGTAAACTAAGATTTAACGAAGACACTTCAATACCATATCAAGAGACTGTAACAGTTACATCAACTGAAGATAAAATTAGAATCAGTGGTGTGGATAATCAATTACCCATAGTAAACTCTAATAATGCAACTCAAGAAGCTTTCTTTGATTTAGTAGGGACTAATTCTACCAGACAAAGTGCTATTCTTATATCTAACGATTCTGATCTTACTGGTTTTTACACAAATGCAGACGGCAGTTCTGCTGATTTTACAATAGCATTATTTGTAGACATAAACGGAAATAATTCAACTCATAGAGCTGGTCTTCTAGATACTAGAACCGGATGGGCAGACCATGGATATGCAAATGATCGCTCTGACATGCCAAGTGCCACTGGAGCTGAAGACAGAGGGCCTGACAATACAGCGGAACCAATAAGAGGTAAATTTACTTGGTTCACAGATTCTAACTCATCAAGCTTTGGAAAGAACTCTGTATCAGTTAATTTGCCAATTAAAGGAGCCAGTAGACTTCCGGGGTGGCCTCTAGGAAATGAAACGATTAGGGACTCTAATAATAACACTAGATCACTTTTGGGTTTTGGCATACGTCGAAGTAATACAAATAGAAATCTACTTGTCTTAACAGTAAACGGAAATGAGAAAGTGGTGAAGACTTACAATTTACAGAGTTCAGGTCAAACAGTCGCACCCGCCACTATATTAGATCTTACTAGTTCATTCGGGCCTGATGCTGATTTTGATTGGCGAACTAATTGTTTTTCATTAGGAACCAATATGAATCACTCCAGACGTAAATCAGATAACAGGTCAACACATTATGGTAAAAATCCATTTAAGCAGAAAAATGCAATATGGGGATCTGCTACAGCTGATTACATAGGATGCGCGATATGGAAACGCGAACTAGACGAGGATGAAATAGGTATATTAATTGAAAACGTAAAAGAAACTACAACAGATGCAGCTGGTAACATAGTAAATGGATCTGAGTTTTCTACGTTTAGAGATTATGATTTAGCCCCATCGAATTTAACAGGAGTTGAAAGTCAACTCGTTGCTTGGTGGGAAGATGTTACAATTCAAAATGGAACTTCTAACCTAACTAATACGAATCCCGCTGGTTCAGTTGTTCAGGGGACAGTTACTGATCCAGTAGTATTTTTAGATTCTCACGGTGGCAGAGGACATGACTTAGGCATTTCTGATGGTGTAACTGCACAAAATCATAAACCAAAAAATTTAACTGGTTTGCATGATCTTGTCGCTATGGAGACAAACTTTGGTAGATCAGTCGTTGTCAATCGAGCTAAAACTGATAGACATTTTTGTTTACCATTCGGCGGATTCCCCGGAACAGACGGATTTACTTACCAAGCATGAAATACTCATCTAAAAGAATTATTGATATTTTGGGTAAAATTAAAATTTTATCTCATGAAAATGTAGGTCACGAAATATGCGGGTTTGTTGGCAAAAAAGACGGCAAATACGTTATAGAAAGTGCGAAGAATATATCAACTGATATAAAAAACTACTTTTGTGTAGATCCTGTCCAGTATTTATTATTTAAAAATAATTATGATTTACTGATGTGTTACCACAGCCACGTTGTAGGTGATGAGAGTTTTTCTGAATTTGACATAGTGATGGCTGAGAACTCCTGCATACCATTCCTCGTATATGCACTAAATACTCAAAAATTTAATATTTATTCGCCCAAAACATCTGAATCAGATGTAAATATAGTAGAAAGGTTTAAGGAAAGAATATGACAGAAGTTAGGTTACACGGTATTTTAGCTAGAGAATTTGGTAAAAAGTTTAAATTTAGCTCAGTTAGGGCTAAAGATATAGTCAGAGCCATAGATGCTAATCGCAAGAATTTTGCCAATAGAGTTATAAACTTGGCTAAACAAGGATTTGAATATTGCATTGTTGTAGATAACAAAAAAATATCTGATTTTACAGAATTAGAATTAGCAAAAAATGCTAAGTCCATTGATTTAGTCCCTGTAATAGCTGGGTCAGGTTTTTTGATACCACTACTAGCCGCTGGAGCGACCACGTTTCTTGGAGCTTCGTTAGCTGGTTTAGGGACGGCTGCCGCGCTAGGATTGGCGGCGGTGTCAATGGTCTCTATGGGTTTGCAAATGGCTTTATCGCCCAAACCTGAAGGCCCAGAGCCGATATCTGCTACTACCAACGCTCTTAGAGAGTCTTTTATCTTTTCTAATAAAGTCAACGTAGCATCTCAAGGAACTCCTGTGCCAGTTGGTTTTGGTAGATTAAAAGTAGGATCACAAGTAATTCAGTTCTGTCTCAAATCTTTCCCTCAAAGTGAGAGTAGTATTACAGCGATGACGGCAAACCCATTCAATGTTGTCGCAGACAGTATTAACGATTCTGATTCAAGCGTCATAAGCAACAGACTATGAAGCATTTAATAAATAAAATAAAATTTTCTGCAAAGGGTGGGGGTAAAAGTAGACCTAAACCGCAACCTCCAGTTTTGCAACCACCTAAGTTGGGCATACATCAGTTGGCTTCATCTTTTACTTATGCAGAACTTATAGATTTGATAAGCGATGGACCCATTAAGGGTCTGGTAAATCGTAATGGGTCACTACTAAAAGGTTTAGCTAATCTTCAGGGGATATATCTCGACGGGACCGCAGTCGCTGAAACAAATGATGATTCAATCGGATCAAGTTCTTCGATCTCAAATTCTAGCTATGTGACGCAGGGAGGGGCAAGCTCAGTAGAGGTAATCTTGAATGAGTTAGGGAAAGATATAGCGCAATCCAGATCAATTAGAAGAGAGTTTGGTGGCGACGAATTTGATGCAAATACAAGAACATTTTTTATTAACCGTGCATTTACATCTCACTTGGATGACGGGCTGACTATAGCAGGTGGAGAAGTGTCAGTATTTGGTTATAACTTTACAAAATTTAGCCCGGTCTTTGCATATTTAAGAGACCACAAAAGACAAACTATACCGGGGTTTTACGGACAGTATGGTTTAAGAGTTATTGATTACATAGGCCCAAGAAACTTTTCAGTTAATTTAGCCTTGCGTGAAGATGGCACACAAGACAATGCAACTTCATCATTACAGCAACCAATATCATTTCTTAAACATAACTCCAAAGAAATATATTTTGTATCATTCAATACTGCTCATCCTTTTAATGTAGGCAATGATGGTTGGAGAGCATCTGGAGACAGAGATTTTTTAGACCCGAATATAGGATCTCAATCAAGAACAAGAGTTGTAAATGAAATATTACAACATCTTACATCATTAGGAGGTAATAAAGGTCTGAACAATATACAGTTCTCAGACGCTACAGATACAACACCGCAGGAAAAATATATAAACAATCTAATTGAGTCGTATGGCATGGTAGAGTCATCAGTTTCTATCTTAGAGAATATAACCACTAAGTTAGCGTCTATGATGAACTCACAATCTGAGGCTCCTCCGAGGGGAGTCCTTGAAACAAATGAGCCTCAAAGCCGCATGTCTTTAGTGCAGAACTCAAAAGCATTTGTTGTTATAGATGGGTCTGAACTAAACTTCGCATCAACTTCTGGTAATGACGATGCAATAAAAAGCTTCTTAGATGAAGATGGTAATATAAATTTAGATAAAAGAATAAGCTTCACAGCTACAGCAGGTTCCAGTCTTAATGAGACAATTAATTTTTTATATCCTATATTAGATAGCAGTGGTGACTGGTCAGGATCTGTCGGTGGATTCCTGATCATCGCTATGAATTCTGCTACCGTAAGCGCTAATAACTATAGGGGAGGAGAAAATAATCAACATCAAGGTTTAGTCACAAGCGTTAGCAGAAGAGATGTTCAATCTTTAATAAATATTAATTCTTTCGGGGTGGGATCTGTCCGTGACATGGGAGATTCTAGATTAACTGGAGGAATCAAATATAATTACTCTAATATTTTAAGTGAACTGAAAATTGGATCAGAATCACAAGAGCCACTTAAATATTTCTCTGACGTTTTTATAGATCATGAAAAAAACACAAATCTTCTTGGGCCTTTTAAAACTGTCGGACAAGTTCAAACTATAAAAGATGATGGCAATATCTTAACGCAAGATTACGTTTTAAATGATCCAGTTGATGCCGAACAAGGATTGCCATTAGAGGAAGGATCTAACGACAGTAGAGATCAAGGTGGTAGTAGTGGACCGGCTAATTTTTCAGACTGGGATAACAATACTATTTCATTCGATGAAGATTCAATACCTGTCACTCACATAGTAGAAAATCCAAACGTAGATAAAGCATTTATAACATTACAAGTAAATGCATTATTTGATACTGCGATAAAACGTCTAGGGGAAGGCGATGATCAATTAAATGCTGGAGACAAATTCCCCGGAGTTCTAAATATAGAAGTAGAGATAGGAAAATTAAATTTACAAGGTCAACAACAACCAGCTTATAAGAAAAATTTTCAGATAATAGCCTTGATAGAAGGAGCAGCCATTATTGATATAGGTAATCCAGACTCTAAAATTTTTGAAGATAGTAGTTATAAATACATAAGTGAACTTAATTATATCGGAGGCGTAGATAACACTTTCGAGCCTTTCGAGCTTCCTAAGCTAGAGACTCCTAACTCAGCCAATACAATTGAAGGAACTAAAGAAAAAAGATATATAAAAGTCACAAAATTATCCACTGAATCAAATTCAGTATTAGTGGGTAAATCTGTGGACCTAGTAAAAGTCACAGAAATAATAAATGTTAATTGTAGCTATCCATTTTCATCATTAATGGGTCTGAAGTTAGACTCAAGAACTTTTGGCAGTATACCCACCAGAACTTTCGAAGCTAGATTAAAAAAGGTAAAAATACCTAATAATTATTTCCCACTGCACTTAGATACTTTAGAAAGGGATAAAAGATATTATAATACAGAGTTTGAATTTGCTAATACGAGCGATGATGACAAGTTAATCTATGTAGGAGATTGGGATGGTGGTTTTAAGTATGATTGGACAGACAATCCAGCTTGGATTCTATATGATTTACTAACGAGTTCTAGATACGGTCTTGGTCAGCACATTAAAGAGTCTAAGATAAACAAATGGGAACTTTATAAAATAGGAAGATTCTGCGATGCTGTTGATGACTTAGGGAGATTTGTAGGAGTAAAAGATGGTAGGGGTGGTTTAGAGCCTAGATATTCTTGTAATATAATGTTCCAAGAGGGGACGAAAACTATTGATTCAATAAACATTATAGCTAATTTATTTAGGGGTAGCGTTTTCTATAACCAAGATGAAATAAACTTTTTAGATGACAGACTAAGAGATCCGGTTGCTTTGTTTAGTAACTCAAATGTCAAAGATTCTCTGTTCACTTATGCTAATCAACGTAGGGACGAACAGTTTAATGCTATTGAAGTTCTTTACATAGATAGATTTGATGATTACAAAACTAAAATAGAATACATAGAAGATGAGGAAGACATAGCACAAAGGGGTTTGTTTAAAAAACAGATCAATGCTTTAGGCGTGACATCGAGAGCAATGGCTAACAGGATTGGTCAACACTTTATTTTTCAAACTATAAAAGAAAATCAAACTGTTAGCTTTACTACTGGTGGAGAAGCTTTACTGTGTAAGCCGGGAGATCTTATTATAGTAGAGGATGAATTAAAATCACTAGAGTCTAACTTTGGTAGGGTTCTAGCAGTAAACACTGACGCAGATGGAGACAGCAAAACACTTAGACTAAGTGAACCTGTAAAAGTTCCAACTTATACAAGTGGTATAACTGTTTACGCACCGACTGGACAACAAACCCAAAGAGATCTTGAAACACTTGGATTTAACAGACAGAGGTTAACTGGATTTCAACTTACTGGAACTCTGCCACCGACACATTCTGCTAGTAGCACTCCTCACGATGTCGGGATGGGAACAACAACTACAAATTTTAGTAGCTTTGTAACTGATTACAAATTCTCTGGGTATTCAGCTGGGTATTCTAATTTCCAAACTAGAAATGAGGATGAAAACTTATCTCTTAGATATGATAAGAGTTATCCTGTTTATACTGGATCTGATAACCAGATAATTTATTTTAGACCAGAACACACGGGCTGGGTCTTTGCTTTAAATAAAGGATTTCAAGACAATACATCTTTTGATAAATTTATATCGCAGACAGGAACTAGTTTAGCAGCTATAAATACTGGTTTTGTTTTTGAATACGCTAATGGTGGTGGAGGACACGATGTAGATAGGAGAACTGGACCGCCACTTTCTACCTCTGGAATTTTTGCAAATGATCTAGGTCAATTGACACAATTCACACAAGGTGTTGTTGAAAGCGAAATAGATATATTCACTAAGCCTCAAATAATTGATTTATCAATAACAGGAATAAAAGCAACCGGATTTGGATCTATTGTCTTAATAGACAAGAATGATGTTAATAGAAATCTCATAGACTTTATACCTGTGGGTAGCACTTACAGAATCAAAAGAAAAACATCTGATGATCAAGTATACAAGATAATATCAATAAGGGAGGATAATCCTAATGAATATGGCGTTGTAGCGACTAAATATAAAAGTGGTAAGTTTGATAAAATTGAAAATTCTATATCAATTGAAGAGCCTGAAAATACTTTTGGATACACAGCTCAACATGAGACAAATGGTGTCATATATGAAACACTATCAAGTCCTGAATTAATTAAGGTGGGACTTACAGACACTCCAAACGTAGGTGGAGATATGGGAGAAATGATAACTGGATCTTGGAGAGATGTAGATAATGCAACAGGATACAAAGTTGTTCTTAGATCTCCTAATCAATCTGTCTCTACTCAAATACTCTCTAGCCCCAGCATAAGCGCTACACAACATCACAGTGGATTTTTCTCAGGCATACGCTCATTAGGTCCGTATACGTTCTCTGTGGCTGCTCTAGGTGATAGATCTGCAATACAAAAAAGATATTATGACTCAGATTTCTCTACGAGTGGAATAGTAAACTTGTTTCCTAATAATTTTACATTACCTCATGCAAAATCAATGATTTCAGATATAACAATAAGATAAAATGCCAGAATCAACGACATTAGTAGAAATACCATCGCAGTATATTTTAGAGTCAGGTATCCCAAGCTTGGTATCAAGCGGTAGTGGTGTGCATTTAGAAAAAGACGTAACTTTCTCTTTTAATTTTATGAACAGAGAAGGGGCCGAGCTTTCAACTGTGGGTCAAATCAACAACAGCTTTTTTATTGGTGATCAACAAATAGATATTATTGATAAAAATGGAACTGTAGTCGCTGAGAAGTTCTATACTGGAGCGGCACTAAAAAGCTTTACATTTAAAGAGCAAGATAATTTAGATGTATTCTCTGGGGCGACTGGTAAGTATGTGAAAGATTTTGGTATAAAAGTAAAAGTAAACGATCCTACAATAGCTGATGGTGTTGAGGGTCATCAAAGTGTTTACAAATGCTTCGGTAACGTGCCGCAAATACAATCTATTAAAGTAATAGATGGCTCTGGGACTTTCCAGTATGCTGGTAATACAACACCTTCAGGGTCTTTATCAAGCAGTAAAGATTTTTACTCTGGAGACAATTTATCTACAGCTGGTATTGACGAGAGAACAGGCAATAGAGATTTTTTATCAGCAAAAAATGTAACTGGTGTTATTAAGTTTGATTTAACTTTCCAAAATGATCCAACATATACTAGATTTGAAAAAATAGAAATTTACGCTACGACTGGTATTAGTGGAGTAGGAAATCCATCCACAGTTGGAGGCAAACAGCCTGTGACATTACCAGCTCCGATACCAGCTAATTTTGTAAGAAGTATACCTGTCTTACATCAATCCAAAAGACAACAAATCGAAATATCAAAAGATTCTATTGGTGACATATTTAACGAGGGATATAGCAGGTATTACAATTTTAGCATTTTGCCGTATAGCAAATTAGGTTCAGGAGTTCGTTTTGGTGTGGGACCACATGCATTTGTTGACTCAATAAAAACTCTAAATGAAGTAGAAACTGACAAGATCAGATTAACACCCAACTCTACAACAAGCTCAACTCCAGACGAAGCTAATATTAGTTACCTAACAGGGAGAATAACTAGCACTGCTGCTGTAAAAGTAGATACCTTACCTCATGGACAGCACCATAATGTTCATTACATGTTAAAAGTGCAAACAAATGATTCTAATGTTCACACGACTAATTTAATGGCTAGTCTAAAAAAAGCAGGAACTATTAGCTCTGCAAGTGATTATGAGGTCCAAGAATATGGACAAACAAGTAGTTACGGATCTGCTGTAGAGGCTTGTTTAGAGCATGACTCTGATAACGTATATCTAGAAATTACAGTTCCTTCTAATCTACCAGCAGACTATAGTATCTACAGAACATCCATCTGATACGCATTGAAATCTGGCTTGTTGCCATCTTTAAAATCATTTTTATATATACAGATAGGCACTTTCTTCATGCTGCCATCTGGCATTTTTATATTTACCACACCGGATAAATACATACGGTCCTCTTTGGTTTTCTTAATCCAAAAACCTCCGAGTTTGTCATCCTTCCAAGTTTTCGTCTCTTTTTGCATTTAAAAATTGATTTACTTCTTCTAAAAATAATGGCCTAGCATCTTTAGAAAGTTTTTTATATTGTTTTTTCAGCCTCCTATATACTCTCTTAGATATGATATCATCATCAAGATTAATCATACTTCTGAGCTTCTTTGACATTCTATTATTCATAGTTTTGCTACGTGTGTTTCACAGTCTTTTACAAATCCCATATTTTTGTAAAACTTCTTGACCTTGTTGCTCTTAGGATGATTTTCTACAACACTCATGGATATAAAGTCAAATTTTTGCTGCCTAGCATACTTCACTGCTTCTTTTAGCAATTTGTAACCCACAGATGGGTTTTCAGACAACCACAAAAACTCTGAGAACATTTTTACACCAAACTTAATGCTCTTATCTGCCATGAAAATTATCAGAGCATCATACTTTCCATTTGTTTTATTAGCCCAAACCAACACATCCCAAGCTAACAAATATTTATTAGAGTAATTACTTTTAATTGACTCAATGTCATGTTTCACAAAACAGTGTGCTTGGTCATTATTTTCAAGAAGTTCAATGTGATCCGAAAAACTATCTAAAACTTTTTCGAAGTCCTCTGGCTTTGTGATCCTCTCTATCATTTTTTAGACAGAACAGCCAATAACAACCTAGCTTCCTTAGCTGATATGTCACTGAAATCTCCCCAGTTTTGAGCGTCATCATTCCTATACTTATCAGACTTCCAGAGATCTCGCAGATGATTCTTAAAATCTTCAAAATTAGAAACGCCAAGTTTCTCTCTAGCTGTCTTTTCTAAAATAGCGGTCGGTGTCACAGGGACGATATTTGACTCTACAGCGTCCTCTGTAGTAATTGATGACTTGGTAAACCCACCGGATCGGTCAATCTCATCTGCACCTACGATATGAATGTTAAGGTAGTTGCGAACACAACGCACGAAAGCACGGTTGCAAGCAATTGTTTCTAAGAACTTAGCGCAGAAGTTGTCTGTATTAGCGAGAGTGGCATTCGCGTAGTCTTCATAAACAACCTCATCTTGTGTTTCGTAGTTTTTATTCCAGTTTATCATGCATTTAGCAGTGACATAATCATCTGAAGAGTGAACTACATCAAAAGCAACC
>Ga0163110_10000978_pt1 | contig 14167 bp, 12 predicted proteins | sample CRUFie1St17metaG_FD_108703 | JGI IMG/M metagenome (GOLD analysis project Ga0163110, IMG submission 108703) | Marine microbial communities from the Costa Rica Dome - CRUD Field 142mm St17 metaG | ecosystem: Environmental > Aquatic > Marine > Oceanic > Photic zone | place: Costa Rica: the Eastern...
TTGTGGTTATCCCTTTCCGGAGGGGCGATTTTAGGCCTAGGCGTTTGCCTGATCGCTGCTCCTGGAATGAAGTCAGAATTGAAGGCACGAAGAGAAGCTGAAGCGCGCAGAAAATTGGCGTTACGAGCTAAGGCTAGGACTGCCAGTGCGTTTACCGCCTTCGAATAATCGCTAATCTACATCAAAGGGAGTTGATTGCTTCTTCGTGGTGCTTCAACAAGTTTCGCAACTTGACCTTCATTGAAGGAGTCATCATATCGTTGTCAACAGACCATTCCTCTGGGTCTAGGATGATGTTGCGAGCAACTTCGTATCCCTTCCACTTTGGTTCAAGCATGTTGTTCTTGGTTAGGTTAGCGAGTAGCCAAGACTTGACTCCATCATCCTCACACATTGCTGCATTGTCTGCAGGTACAGAGACACCATCGGCGCTTGCAGCGCTACGTAGAGCATCTAGAGATGGGTGGACAATAAGGAAGGTGTTCTTCCTGTCCTTGCCATCTAGAACTGCCTGCTCAACAAGAGGACTTAGTTTCAGATTCTCTTCAAGAGGAGCTGGTGAAACATACTTTCCGTTTTCCAATTTGAATTGGCTCTTTACACGTCCTGTGATAGATAGGTATCCATCTACCATCTTTCCAAGATCACCAGTTCTGAATCCACCATCCTCAGTCATTACTTCAGCGGTAGCCTCTGGTAGGTTCCAGTATCCTTGCATGACGTTTGGTCCGTAAACAATGACTTCTCCTTCATCAGGTCGGTCTGGATCATCCCAAGCGTCCTTATCGATTTCTACACGAACACCATTAGCTGGCATACCGACGGAGTTTAGTCGTGACATACCTTTACCCATCCATCCGTTTGCAGCAACTAGTGGGCTTGTTTCAGTTAGACCGTATCCTTCATAACAATTGAATCCGACCTTTTGGATGAATGCAGCTACATCCGGAGATAAGGCAGCAGCGCCTGAGAGGCAGAATCTGATGTTTCCACCAAATCTGGCACGTACCTTTGACCAGACTAGTTTGTCCCATTTCTTGTCCCAGAATCCTGTAGGTGTAACAGCATCACACTGTACTCCTGCATTTGCTATTCTCTGTTCAGCGGACTTTTGTGCTTTACCAACAAAGAATTTCTTCAGACCGGTTGCACTCTCAAATTGGCTGTTAACACGGTCGTAAAATTTGTTCCAAACTCGAGGAACGGCCAAAAGAGCAGCAGGCTTGATTTCGATACATTCGTCCGCGATCTTAGTTAGGTCAGAAATTAGGTTGATGTGAACTCCCATTCTGATCATCCAATGCAAATCGAAGGTAGAACCGAAAGAGTGAGCCCAAGGCAAGAAAGCTGCGTTCTTGTCACCGGGGTACAACTCGAATACACCCTGCACACACAGAATATTGGATAGCGTATTCCAGTTTGAAAGCATTACACCCTTTGGATTTCCTGTAGTCCCTGATGTGTAAATTAGTGTTGATAATGCGCTTGGATCATCTGCGATTTCCTCAAGGTCAGCGCTTGCTCTGCCCTCTTGAGTGAATTCCATCCAAGAACGGACTTCAACACCTTCTGGAGGCAATTGGTTTGCAGGTTCATCGCCGAGTAAGATTACTCCAGACGCAGGCCATCCATCAGCAGGGAGAGCATCACACAATTTGTCAAGAACTTCTGTATTTGCAACTGCTACAACCTTAGGTGTTGCATCAGCAATGATGTATGCCCAGTCTTTTCCGTGCTGGTGAGTATACATCGCAGTGTAAGCAGCACCAAGTGCATTTGCTCCATACGACAGAGCAGCCCACTGGAATGAATTGTCAAGAATAATCGCAACACGGTCACCCTTTTCAACACCGATATTTCTTAATCCCTTTGCGACTTGTGTTGCTAAATCTCCAAATTGGTTGTAGGAAAGGTGCTCTCTAGTCATTCCTGGTGCAGGAATGTATCCAATACATGGCTCCTTTCCGAATCTCTCTTGTGAAACCATCAACATTTGGTATAAGGTACGTGGATCGTCTCCTTCTGGTTTTACCCATTGTCTGTCTGAAGGTTGTCTTGGCCAAGCCATTTCTTTCTGTGGCATGTCTTGGACAGATTAGGTATGCATTATGAAGTCTCTGCCAGTAATATGCTTGTAACATTCTCTCGCCAGTCAGCTCCATCATTACGATTTGCAAGGGGGGAAGCCGGTGAAGGATGCCAACAAGTAGTAATTTCCAAATCTAAGTCTTTAAGGGCTAGCAGCGCTCTTTTTTCTGCATATTTTCCAACGCCAATTACCCGCCTAATTCCAAGTTCAATAACTACTTCTCTCAGGTGTTCATCACATGCTTTTAGCAGCTTTTTGAGAGCAGACCCGCTAATTTTATCCGGCGTGATATTTTTCCCGGTTTCGCCAAGCAATAACAACGGGCAATGATTAACCAAAAACACGTTTTTGTGAATCTCTTCTGGAGTTTTCCATATATCTCTCAGGAGACCCCATAGCCTAGTTCCGCTGATTTCTTGGCGCTCAAAATCAAGACCCAGAACGGGTCGTTTGGGATGACGACCTTCAGGATCTCTAACATTACCTGAAATTTTCAAAAAATCCTTGGCGATTTGGGTGGCCCCGAATGGTACACCACACTGTGCCATTCCGTAGGGCCCAGGATTCATGCCAAGAAGGAGGGTTTTAGCTCCTAATCCTGCATATTGTTTCAGATATGATTCATGGTACTCCCAGGCATAATTCAGCGGATTTGTTACGTGTGCTAAACTAGTCTGACGGAGAATAGATTTAGTCAGGGAGTCGCATTTATCAGACAATTTTTTCGCTGATTCAATGACTCCCATGAATTGTGTTGAGTGCCTTGTGGTGAAAAACCACTCGCCTGAACCGGTGTAGTTTACAACACCTAATTTGTGATGTGATTACACACATATACTCAAATACACAACAACTCGGACTAGGGATGATGGGAGCGAAAGTCGGTATAGACGATATGGCCCTACATTTCCCTAGGTTATACATGGACATGGAGGACTTCGCAGAGATGCGAGGGGCCGATTACGGTAAGTTAAACAAAGGCCTAGGATTAGCAGCAATGGCTATTCCTGATGTCCATGAAGATACCGCTACAATGGGAGCTAATGCAGTTTGCAGATTAATCGACAGAAATGGAATAAATCCTCGCAAAATCGGTAGGATTTACCTGGGTACTGAATCTGCACTCGATGGCGCTAAGCCCACAGCCACATACATCGTAGACATGCTTACTCACCGTTATGGTGATCGCTTTGGAGAAGACTGCTTCAGAGGATGTGACGTTGTTGACATGACATTCGCATGTATTGGTGCAGTAGATGCTCTACACAACACACTTGACTGGGTTGCAAGAGGTGGAGAAGAAGATGATCGAATGGGAATTGTTGTTTTCTCTGACAATGCAAAATACGATCTCGAATCTTCTGGCGAGTATACCCAAGGAGCAGGTGGAGGTGCGCTACTGGTTAGGCACAATCCCCGATTGATTGTTGTACCAGACCGATGGGGAGTATCAACAACTCCAGTTCACGACTTCTTCAAGCCAAGAAGAGAAGTTTCAATTCAAAGCGTGATAAACCACGTTTTGCAACTTGCGGCCGAAGCAGGGGCAACGATCAGAGACGGAATGGCTGAAGCCATGATTAAACACCTTCCAGAATCAACTGTACGCAGACTTGGTATCTTTGCACACGGTGAAGAGAATGTCAAGGTTCACAGAGATGAGCCAGTGTTCGATGGTCAATTCTCCAATCGATGCTATCGTGAAGCAGTAAAGCAGGCTTTTACTCATTTCAGTGAGAAGGCAATCTCCCAAGGAAGGTTTGATCCATCAATAGATGATACCCTTACCGAACAATGGGCTAGAATTATCATGCACTTGCCATATGCTTTCCAAGCAAAGCGAATGTTCCCTGATGTATTCAGACATGACAGGCAACACCTTGATTCTTGGAAGCACGTTGAAGCAGAAATAGGAAGCGTTCCTATTGAAGCAGATTTCGAGACACCAGAAGATTGGGAGAAAGCAATGGACGGATATCGCCGTGCAATTTCTAAGACTGAAGCATTCAAGCAATTCGTGGAAGACAGAATCGAAAAGGGTCAGAGAGCTTCTTCGCTTATCGGAAACCAGTACACTGGTTCGATTTTCCTTGCTTTAATGTCCACATTTGAAGCAGATTACGAAGAGAACGCAAACCTCGATAATGTAACATTTGGACTCTGTGGTTACGGCTCTGGTGCTAAGGCTAAGGTTTTCGAAGCTGAAGTACAGCCAACATGGAGAGAAATCGCAAGCCGCTGGAATCTATTTGAGAGACTCGAAGGTAGAATCGCAATTGACCGTGTGACCTATGAAGCACTTCACAAGGGTCTTGCCAAAGAATCCATCATCACCCCTAAGGGAGAATTCGCACTTGTCGAAGTTGGAGACGAAGGCGTCGAAGAAGGAATGCGAACCTATGCTTGGGTTGGCGAGTAATTAACAGAGAATCTTCGAGATATCTACTATCTTTGGGATTTGAACCCCGGCGGTTTTGAACCAATCATCGATATTTTCTATTGTGCGATTTTTGGAAATGGCCTTGGCTCTCGCACTGATTAGGTTCCATGCACCTTTAGCGGAGATTCCAGGAATTGCTGCTAGTTGTTTCTCGCTCACCTTACGCCAATCAAGACCCGTTTCAATTCCAGTGATTGAGCGAGCACCGTGCCCTGTCACCATGATGCTACTGTAAGTTTCAAGAGGTGCCATGTAATTCATTCCAACAAGGATTGGATATGCTCCAATTTGTCGGCCAAATGTAATTCCAGCCTTTCCGTGAACATCTGGTGAGCGTGCTTCAGGCTCAAGGTGTCTAGGAAGGCGGGTTCTCCCTTCATGTGATTCCCACCAAACATCATTGAGAATAGTACCAGTAGGAAGCATTTCTTCTAGCAGAGGTCCATCGAATTGGTCTCTAACTATTTTCTTGAAGGATTTGAAATCCTTATCATCGATTTCTTGGAAACCCTTCCCTTCTACTTGACGAATGTTGACCCTGCGAATCATGTGTCCTTCATCCTTCAGTTCATTCAATAACTTGAGATTGATATCGTAAGTAGCACTGGTTTCACCATTTAGACCGGCGATGAAATTCAGTCCGGGTAGTAGTTTAGGCAAACCTCTTTCGCCGCGGGAATTACCATGTTTATTGATTAAAGCAATAGCAGCTTTCAGTTGCGCAGAATCACAGTTTAGCCAGTTTGCTTCATGCACATTAGGGTCTGCAGATTCAAGACCAAATGATAGGACTGCGCCATCAGATAGGGTTTCTACGAGGGTCTTTGTGATCTCTTCAGACTCCTCTAGATGCTCGGCAATAATTGAGGGGTTTCCATTGTCTGTATGTAGAATTTCCAGCCTTTCATCATCTCGTAAACCATGCAGCAATTTTGCTATTGGTTCTGGATTCGGACGAGGATATTCCATATCCAATACACCCTCTGCAAGGTAGGTGTAAGTATCAGTCATCCCCCCAAGTCTGACATGTTCTACTCCCATGTCATGAGCGATTGACACTTCCTGGATTATATCCTCAGGACTACGCCAAATTGGGACTCCTTTTTTTGGCTCTATACAGAATTTGCATCCTCTCTTGAAGCGTACACATCCTTGGTATACCTCGACTTCATAAGTCAGTGGTCCATCCAAATCAGGGTTTGTTGTTACAGCCTTTGATCGTGCTCCGGCATGAGCCCAAGCAGTCCACTCATCTGCGGTTCTTCGCTTGTGTTTCCACTCGTTTTTAGATAGGAAATATGACAGGGTTGCATCTGTATCTTGTAGCGCTAAGAATAGGTTGCGTTTCAATGGACTCCAGCCTTGTTGTTTCCAACCTCTAATCGCCCAACCTCCACACAAAATTGGTATCTCTTCAGATATGCCTGAGATTATTTCTTTTGTTTCACGTAAAGAAATTGGTGTTCCGCGAAGGTATTTTCCGGGTACAATAGCCCCTGCTAAAACAACAACTCCTAAGCGGTTTTCAAGAGAAGGAGGGTTGATTCGATAAGAATCAATGGGGCAGTATTCATATGAAATTCCTTTTTCTTCTAGAACTCCACAAACGTATCTGATGTGGAATCCGACATAAGGTGGAACGCCGAACGCCGCTGGCTCGTCTTCGTAGCCGTCTATGATGAGCCAGGAGGCATCCTGGGACTCACTCATGTTTCCACCTCATTCCTTTTTAGGACGTCGACGCTTCTTTTTGGCGTCTTCTTCCTCTTCAGCGAGTGCACGCAACTCACGAGCTGACTTACCACCAGAATTGTTACCTTTCTTATCCCGGTTTTGAGGCTTAGAAACATCGACCTTGATGTTACGGCCCATGAAGTCGGTTCCGTTGAGCTTACCAACAACATCCTCACCCTTCGATTCGGGTTGAATTGTTACGAATGCGAATGCCTTCTTACGACCAGATTTGTCGGTCGCCCACTGCACGTGAACCTTGTCACAGTGTTCCTTGAATAAAGCAGTCAAGTCGTCCTCTGTTGCCTTGAATGGTAGATTACCGACATACAGCCTTGCGCCTTCTGGGCGGGATCGTTTTGGCTTCTCATCTCTAGGAGCGTCTGCGTCTCTAACACCGATTCTGCGGCCCTTTATTTTCTGACCATCCAATGCTGCAATCGCTGCATCAGCCATGTTTTTGGATTCGAATGTGATGAAACCAAATCCACGCAGGTTACCTTCATCATCTCGCATTAATGCAAAGTCTGTGACCTTTCCATGTTTCTTGAACATGTCACGAACATCGTTTTCCTCAACATCTCTGGAGAGTCCACCAACGAATAATCTGCAGCCAGGAGCTGCTTTCTGTCTGCGTCCACGACCGCCTTGGCCGCCTTCTCCTTCGAATCTGAAGTAGGTACGCTCACGTCCATCTTCTCGAATATCCTCTGCAATGTAGGTTGCTCGACCAGCACTTCCCTTCGAGAATAATGCTTCAGCTTCTCCGCCCCATCGTTTTCCAGCACCATTCAGTGCAGCCTTTCCAGCTTCGCCACCAAAATCATCTGCTAGAGCACGGAATGATCTCTCTCCGTTCGTTCGGCAAACTACGTTCCAATCACCGTTTTGCTCAGCTTCATAGGTGTCTCCACAAGAAGGGCAAAGGGCCCACAAAACACCACAATCGTCATCCTCACGCATGTCGATGCGGATTACATTGCCAGCCTCTATGACTTTAGCGCGCACGATATCACGTCGTCGCAATCCATCTGCTGTGTTGTGTAGGAACCTATCAGTGATCTTTGTAACATGGAATTGAGCATATTCTTGATCAGCCATGATTGAACGATTTGGTTTGCCTTCAACGCTCAAAATTCTGATTTCTCCAGACTTTTCGTTGAGTTTAACGACCTCGCCAATCACCATGTCTCCCACATTGACACGTAACATTTCGTTGTGGGTATGAACGCTGATAACGCCATCAATTTCACTGACAACACCAGTCAGTAAAGCGATTAGGTTGCCATTTTCTTCTGCTGTACCCTTGCCAGGGCTGTTCTTATCTGCAGATCCTACTACAGTTCCGGGGGTGACGATTGTCGCCATAATTTCACGCTCATGTTTTGGGGAGTCACCCTACGGGTGACGGGAAGGGGATGGTTGAGGCGGGGGCTGTTTGCTTTTGAACCCCTATCCTCGAGTAAATCGCAAACATTTGATCTGGGTGGAACCCATTCTCGAGTTATGATGAGCATATGTCGCAGGCATTCTGAATTCACCTTCAAGGATTATTTCACCTTCAGGAAGATGTTTGGCAGACGCGCTGTGCATCATATGTACTACTGGAGCACATGCAAGTGACGCATCGATAAAGGCACGATCTGCACCAGGAGTTTGAACTCCCCAGGGCGGGTTAGTGATTACAATGTCAACCTCAGGTAATTCAATTTCACCAACCTTGCCAATTATGGTGGCTCCTATTTTTTCACAAAGTGCTGCGGCATCCCTATCACACTCAACAAATGTAACATCTGCTCCTAATAATTGCGCACCATGCCCCAGTATGCCGTTTCCAGCACCTAAATCAAGCACTTTCTTACCCATCAATCCATCATGTGCATCTATTTGGGCTAACCAAAGTGCTGCAAGGTTTCCTTCGGTTTGATATTGTTCCAACTCAATGCTATTGCATGGATGAACCGGCAATTTTGACAAAGCGATCGCCAGATGGCGAAGTTTCATAACAATCACCAACGTTGTTGGTTTTGCTGTTGGTTGTAATTCACACGCTGCATTTGCTGTGCTTGCATTTGCTGCATTTGATAACGAATTGATTCAGCTTCCATCCTTAATCTTGCAATTAATTGTTCACCGGGTTGCTGGCCTCCACAAAACCTGCAAAACCTCGTACCATCATTTTGCATTTGTCCACATTGTACACAGAAGGCCATAATTTCCCCACTCCTAACTAATTTTTGAACCCTCGCATTCAACTGACCATCTGCATGAAGACTGGCCAGGTCTCAAAATTCTGTGCTAATGCCCTTTCTGTAACTTCTTCTAGGCGGGGGTCAGTCATCATCTCGGAAGGATCAACTCCTGCATCTAATAGCTCCTGAATCAAATCACGGAATTCTCTTTCAATAGGAGACATTGTATCAATTTCTGGTTCACCTGTTGGCAGGGGAATACTTTCACCAGAGGTAATGGGTTCTTCTGGTTCTGGTTTTTCTTCTGCTCCTGGAAGGGCAACTTGTTCTACCTCTTCACTGGATGGTAATGCGACCTGATTTACTTCTTCAGGAATCATTTCTGCAATGAAAGCCTCTTCAAGTACACTACCTGCATCTGAGGCCTCTTCAACAGTGTCGATTTCAGGTGCTTTTTCAACCACTGGGACCTCGACAATTTCCGGTTCAGGCTTTGCAAGACCAACGCCAAGGATTTCTGCTTGTTGTCTAGCTAGTTCGGCAGCCTGTCTACGTGGCAAAGAGACGAATGCTTTTCCAATTAATGCATGGATTGGATAAGGTAGGAAATATTTCTCAAGAGGTGGAAGACTTGGATGTCTGAAGCATAGTATTGAATGCTTCTCAAACGGTCTTTGGTTTGGAATATCAAGAGTAAAAGGTACAGGAGCAATTTCCACAGTACTACGTAACCAGCCTTCTTGAGTAACAAGTTGTTGCATCCATGGCCCCATATCTGCATTTGAGATGTTTAGGAATTGGAAGGATGCAGACCGGGGATCGAATCCTTGGTCGCTGATTAGTTCTGCTTCTGCTCTTGGGCGATGAAAGATTCCCATTACGGGTTGTCCATGGTCAATCATGTCGCCATGCAGCTCTAACAATTTTCTTTCCTTCCGTGGACACAGAAGCATTATTTCCAGTCTTGCAGCACTACCATCCCATATTTCGTGCCAGCGGGAATTAGCCTCGTCTTTCAATTGCTGAAAGGTCATATTCGGAATCATTGCTGTGACACCCATGCGACCACCAAGTCAGCGAGTAGAGGTTGACTATTTGGTGATGTAGGATTCTTGGACCGCAAATTCTGCCAATAGAATCACACCGCCTGCTGCGCCTCTGACAGTATTATGTGATAGAGCATCAAACCTGATAATATTGCCATCAACCCGTATATTGCCTACGGTAGTAGACATTCCATTTCCAATCCAGAGGTGTTCATTTCTAGTCGGAGAACTATCAATAATGTTGTTCACTTTTTCAGGTGATGAAGGAAGATCAAGTGTTGGTATATTCATCAAACTAGTTACTTCTTCGATAGTTGTTTCTCTGCTAACTTCAACACCACATGTCACGAAGTGTCCGTCTTTTTCCGGTACACGATTACAGGAAGCTATTACCGGAATTTCCATTCCAAGGAGGTATTTTAATTCCGAAATAACCTTCTCTTCTTCTCCAGGTATCAAAGGATTAACATTACCTGCGAGAGCATCCTCATCGTGCAGTAGTCTCCATCCAGCCCCAGATAATGCTTGTCGAGTATGAATTGTAATAGATACAAGACCTAGTGATTTTAGACCGATTATTGGAGTTACAACAGGTACAACAGTACAATTTGTGGCACAAGCATGCCCGTCATAACTTTGCATATCCTCTGGATTCACTTCTGGTATCACTAACGGGATTCCTGCGATGCGGCGGAAGGCACTTGCGTTAGAAAATACGTGGATTCCTCTAGCTACTAATGATGGCTCTACAACTTCAGCAACATTGCTTGGCAGGGCAGAAAATGCGATATCCACATCCGGAATGTCACTCATAGAACAGATAAGAATGTCATAATTTGGCCTTTGAGAACTCAAGCGCCATTCAATTTCCTCATGCATTAGTCCCACAGAATTCGGGGAACCAGCAATTGCAACAACATGGAAAAATGGATGGTCAAACAACAACTCTTGTAGCCTCTGGCCTACTAAGCCACTAGCTCCCAGAATCACCACTTTGTACCGTCCGGTCATTGCTCCTCATGTGGGGTGGGGAAGATTCTCCTTATGATGAGTTTCCTTGCTATTGAGGATCCATCTTTGATACTACCAAGTTTTGCCTCTCCAACTCTTTTTGAGTACGTTATTGGAACATGCCTAATAGGGATACCAAGATATGCGCAGGAAGTATACATTTCCGCCTCAATCTCAAATCTCATGCTATTGAGTTGCATTTTCTGCAGAGATTCTTTCGAAAATGCCCAAAAACCACTGCACAAATCATTGATGGGCTTACCGTGCAAGGCTACTGCCAACCATGTCAGTAGTTGGTTTCCAATCCAATTAGTACTAGTCATTGCATCAGGCTTCAGATCGCCTCGTAACCTATCTCCGATTGCAATGCCAGATTTTGGAATAGAGGTAACCATACGAACAATCTCCTCTGGATGATACGTACCGTCACAATCCAACATTACTAAATCATCATCTTCATATTCGAGGAATTTCTTGAATCCTTGGCGTATTCCAACACCCTTACCTTCACCCCATTGTTCGAGGATTTCGCAGCCCAGTTCTTTTGCGATTTCCAGAGTGTGGTCACTTGAACCACCATCTACAACAACCACTCTAGTTGAGTAACCGATAGATTTCAATTCATCAAACGGAATCCTACTGTAGATTTCAGCTAATGCCATCTCTTCATCAAGAGTTGGCAACATGATGAATAGGTTTCGCACGGTGTTTGGAAAACGTGTCACTAGTATTGTCTTTCCCTTCATCTCATGCCACGTAGATGATTTCTATCCAATGTACCCTGATTCCGGTTTCATCGAATAGTGAGTCGCCTCTTCCTGATGCACCTAGAGGGTTTATCCAAAATTCAGACTCACTAGTAATCTCAATTTCAAAACCGCCACCGCCTGCGTAGGTGCAAGTATTGTACCAACCAGATCCAGTAATTTGCCTTGAGTTAACACTAGCTGAGACCTCACCAACGAACTCTGTCATTATGCATATTTCGAATGCGTCAGTCTGGTTTACCTCAAATTCGTGAATTCCTTCTGTAATGTACAGTCTTTCATCACCGAGATTGAATGGATCAAGATCTCTTAATTTAGCCCAAGGATCAATCCGCATTTCCTCTCCGCTGACTGGTATGAATTTGGAAATCATCATGTCATCTTCGAGGGAGTATACTGTAGAACCACCACTTGACCAAAGTTTTTCCCAATGGATTGAGGCTTGGATATATTGCATCATTACTCCTTTTGGTGATGCTATTGCATGAGTTATTCCTAGTTCGTTTAATCTTGAAATATCATCTCTGATAATCGCAGTTGTTGCTGAATTTTGAATCGAGTGTTCTTGTTTTAAAATTCCAAGCGTGGGAACAGTTGTCACTCCAATATGCTCTGGTATCGAATAAATATGCCCCCAATGCTCGTTTTCAGCATAAACGATAGAACCCTCCGGGAGATTTTCTAGAGATGAAATTAGAATTTCATCACCGTCTGATAAAGCGTGTAATTCTTCGTGGTGAGATAACTCAGATAGTGCGCTATGAGCGAGGCCACAAAGCAATAGCGTTGCAATCATAATCGCTCTGCCTCCGTCAGATGAAATTCCGTTTTCGACTTTTGACAATCGCATTCCAACTAAGGCCGCAAGGGGAATGTGGAATGCGTGCATACTCATCGAGTATAGAGCATAAGAAAGCATGGATAGAATTGCAATTCCGCTAAACCCGTCAAATAAATGAACAGATGATAAAGCCCAGTTCAATGAAAACCACAATGTAAGAATCATAGCAGATTTCTCACCTCGCATTGTCCATGCAGCCCATATCCCGAGAGGGAGTAGAAATCCTGCATACATCAGCATTGGCGCACCTCCTTGCCAACCGTATTCTGCAAATACAGCTTTTCCATCAAAAGCAGGAGCTAAGGCTAATACTACCAATATAATTGAAAGAACAAGTATTGTTGATTGCACTCCATCAGTAATTGAAAAATTACCCTTTATATCAATGAGTAATTGGGCAATTATTAGAGTTGAAAGATAGATTAGACCGGTAGGGTGTATCATCGCAACTATTAGTGCAGTTATTGCGACTAATTCCCATTTCAACCTCTCTCCAAACATCAGTAAAACAACAATCAATCCTAACTGGCTAGCAACAGTAGGATAGCCAGAATCAAGATTCTTTGCGAAAAGTGCGGGAGCGAGTAACATTGCCATTATCGTCCAATGGCCACAACCCATTTTTTCTCCAACAGCAGCGATACCTAGGAGTAATGCCACGAAACAGGCAGTGCCCAGCCAAAATACACTGTAATGAGAAGATCCTCCTAGCCAAGCTGCTAGCATTGGAAACGCAGGAGGATACAACCATTCGCCAACAGATGGCTCTGTAAGATTGAAGCCTCCAGTACGTGATATTGAATCCGCAAGAGAGGCGAAACCAATCCAATCAACTCCCATTGGGCGCATGAATGTCAGCGGCGTAATTGCCATAATGACCGCTATTATTGTGAAAATCCAAAACCAGGAATTACGTTCAATAGTCTTAGTTTTAATTACAGGATTTATTTCAACCCTAATCGCAATTAGGGCAAAAATATTTGCAAAAATGAGCAAATAAGTAAGAGCATCAAGACTCAAACTAAGGATGAATGAAATTCCAGCAAGGCCTAGGCAGATAAGTAATCCAATAGCAGGGCTAAGCAACAATTGCCGCTTCCAGTCACCCTCGCAATCTATGCGTCTGGCGACAGCTAAGCCAGGAAGAATTGCAACTTCCAAACCCAGAGACATACAGCGGCCTTGACAATCAAGGCTTCAAACCTATTTGCGAAGAATGATGAATTAGAATCATTTCCCCATGGGTATGGCTGACGTCATTATTCTACCTGAGGAGTATTGGGTGTTTGATTTCACCAGAGGGCAAGACCCTGATTTTGATTGCCCTTTTCCATATCAAATCGGCAGGTATGATGAGATAAGGCCTGGCATGTACACACACGAATTATTTGGCGGAGAAAGAGATCTGCATGTAGGAATAGATATCGGTGCACCAGTCGGCGAGCCTGTTCATGCTTTCTCTAAAGGCGTAGTGCATTCTTTGGGGATTAACCCCGAAGACGGTTCCTACGGTCCTACAATCATAGTAAAACACGAGTTTGAAGGAAAGCCGTTGTGGGCATTGTATGGCCACCTTTCTCTGGAATCACTCGAAATGGTAAAGCTAGGAATGGATGTTGAAGAGGGGCAAATAATTGCAACTGTTGGTGACAAGAGCGTCAATGGAGGTTGGGAGCCGCACCTTCATTTCCAATTATCATGGGAAGAGCCAGATGGAAATGATATGCCAGGCGTCGTGGCCAGAGCAGATCGGGAATGGGCCCTAGAAAAATATCCAGACCCAAGGTTGGTTTTAGGTCCGATTTACTGATTGATTTGTGCTAAGAATTCTTTTAGAGATATAATTGGGTCAATTGATGATGGATCTTTGCCATGCAGTAAACCTAGCGCTATCGATAACCAATCGGTCATTATGCAGAGGTGTAGTAGGCACTCGAGTAGAGATTCTCCATCGCCATGGATTTTCCACGCCAGCTCGGTTGGAGAATTAGAAACAAACCAATCAATTCTTTGTCCCACTCTTGGATGCATTCCGTCCCATGAAAGGAAA
>Ga0163110_10000980_pt1 | contig 14151 bp, 10 predicted proteins | sample CRUFie1St17metaG_FD_108703 | JGI IMG/M metagenome (GOLD analysis project Ga0163110, IMG submission 108703) | Marine microbial communities from the Costa Rica Dome - CRUD Field 142mm St17 metaG | ecosystem: Environmental > Aquatic > Marine > Oceanic > Photic zone | place: Costa Rica: the Eastern...
CTTCTCCAAGTCTTTTGGATCGCCGCTGGTGCAAACCCAGCGATAAGGCCCAAACCCGTAATCAAAGCACAACGGCCCCATGATGTCTTCAACATACGAGGGGTATCGGAACGTACCGTCGTCGTTCACAACGTCCGCACCCACACGGGAGGCTTCAAGCAAAAACGCGTTGCCGTAGTCCCAGAAATACATGCCCCTTTCGGACATGGTGTTCACAGCCTCAGCGTGCCTAAGCAAGGTCATTTGCACTTCTTTGCGAAAGAGTTCTGGATTTTCCGACAGCATCATCGCACTTTCCTCATACGTGCGGTCTGCGGGGAAATAACCACCTTGGTAGGGGTTGTGCAAACTGGTCTGGTCGCTACCGAGGTCCACGTTGATCTCCCGTTCAACACAACGTTCCCAGAGTTCAACGATGTTGCCAACGAGCCCGATTGATATGGCTTCGCCTTTTGCTGCCGATGAGACCATTGTATCAATGGCCTCGTCTATGGAATCCGTTACGGTTGTCAGCCAACCTTGCTCGTGGCGTTTTTCTGCGGCGTGTCTGTTCGTCTCAGCAATGATGCATGCAGCCCCTGCAATTGTGGCTGCTTTAGCCTGTGCTCCAGACATTCCACCCAAACCACTTGTGATGAAGGTCACGCCCGACAGGTCCGCAGAATCTTCCAATCCGAGGTGTAACCGTGCGGCATTGAGCAACGTGATGGTTGTGCCGTGAACGATGCCTTGCGGCCCGATGTACATGTACGATCCGGCAGTCATTTGCCCGTATTGGGACACGCCCAGCGCATTCATACGCTCGTAGTCTTCCTGAGAAGAATAATTGGGAATCACCATGCCGTTTGTGACGACGACTCGGGGGGCATCGGGGTGCGAGGGGAACAATCCGAGTGGGTGGCCAGAATACATCACCAAGGTTTGTTCATCGGACATTTCGCTAAGGTATTTCATGACCAAGCGGTATTGGGCCCAATTTTGGAAGACTGAACCGTTGCCACCGTAGGTGATGAGTTCGTGTGGAAACTGCGCAACATCGGGGTCAAGATTGTTCTGAATCATCAGCATGATTGAAGCTGCTTGTTTGCTTTTTGCTGGATATGCATCGAGCGGGTAGGCTTTCATGGGGTGATCCGAAGGTCGGAAGCGTCGCATGATGATGCGCCCGTAGGTGTTGAGTTCGGTGAGGAATTCACTGGCTAGCGCACGATGGTGTTGGGGCGGCAAGTATCGCAAGGCATTTTCGAGAGCAAGCAATTTTTCCTTGTCGGACAATATTTGTCGTCGATTTGGGGCGTGGTCAACACCACCATCATCGCGAGGATGCGGTGGTAAGACGGCCGGTATGCCCTCGACGATGGACGCTCGCATGCGAAGCACTTCATCGTCCATGTGGTTGCTCCCGCATGGATGTCTTTGAGGCTTGTTCTCGCAAGGTGTGTTAAACGGAATGAGCGTAACATCAAAAACAGCCTGCCTTGACAGATAATTGAGCACGTATGTCTGCAGGAGAGCCGTACACTGCCGAAGTGGTTGAATCCTCTTCCGCGGTGACGCGAGAATTTAATCTTGTTCTTGGCGGAACCGTAGCACTGAGTCTCGTTTTTTTGGTCCTCTCTATGAGTTTCTCACAAGTGTTCGTGAACGAAGCGGTTCAGGAAGAAGAAATATCTGGCGCCAGGGTCGACGTTTGGGATCGGTACAAACTGCCGTACGAGACAACGGGTGAATTTGGTATAGCGTTGGAGGAAGGACCGTACGAACTTCTACCAACCGATAATCAGTGGAACTCAACGCATTATTTTGTGGAGTACACGCTTCCGATAGAAGAAGGTGGCGCAGCACCCAACGGCCTCATCAGCCTCGCTGTATGGCGCCCCAATGTACCGGAAGACGTGAAAGTCCCGGTTATCGCAGAGAGCGGACCGTATTTCCAAGAAGCCAGCGTCGAAACACCTTCCATAGAGGTGCCCGGCAGTTGGCTTGGACAGATGTTTGTCGACCAAATTCTACCTCACGGCTACGCCTTCGCTCAGATATCCGTGTCCGGGACCGGTCGCAGCAACCACTGCATGGACCTCATGGGCAACGCCGAACAACTCGGCAACGATGCAGCCGTGAGATGGTTGGGCGAACAGAGTTGGTCAAACGGTGCCGTGGCGCTGATCGGTAAATCCTACGATGGAAGCACGCCGTGGCAAGCGGCTATGTTTGGTTCCGAGCATGATTACCTCAAAACCATCGTTCCAATTTCCGGTCTGATCGGTGTCAAGGAGCTCATGTGGAAAAACGGGTCATCGGAAGCCCGCGCACCAATCATGCACAACGGCGTCTACGGTTCGTACGGCATTGACGGCGACGAGGAAGACTACCAAAACATGTGCCCGGACTACATCATCGGACCTGGAACAGGTGTTAGCGCCTACATGTTTGGATCTGAAGTCGCTGGCACCTATTGGGAAGAACGTTACTTCCTCGACAGGGTCATTGAGAACTACAAGGGCAGCGTCTACTTGATTCAAGGCATGCACGACTGGAACGTCGACCCTCACATGGCGGTGCCCACCATCAATCGGCTCATCGACGCCGGTATTGAGGCGCGAGGTCTGTTTGGTCAATGGGATCACGATTACCCTGACCGTCCGGTCCAACTGGACGATCGGTCAGCATTGGGTGGCAGAGGCGGCGAAGCGTTTCCTGAGATGGTGAGGTATGACTGGATGCAAGACATGTTGGAGTGGTTTGATTATTACCTCCGAGGTATAGGTGAACAACCTGGTCAATGGATTGAAATCCAGGCAAACCAAGGAAGCTGGCGAATCGAACACCGTTATCCTCCTGCTGACACAACTGAACTGTTGTTTGAGTTGGGAACGAGCCTGACCAACATTGCGGGCACAACAACCGTTCTGCCCGACGCGTCTTCCGGACCTGTCTGGGAAAGCGAACCTCTGTCTGAAAAACTGTACATTGCAGGCATGCCTAGGTTGCATGTTGAGGTCACGACCGCAAGCCTCGGGGGCCAATTGTATGCTCTTTTGGAAGATTGCGATGACCAGAATAACTGCATCCATCTCGGCCATGCCATCATGGATTTAAGATACCACGCAGGCGGTGATGAGATACAATCATGGACACCAATGGTGCAGTCAATAAACGCCAAAATGGAATTCTTTGCGATGGACGTGGAGGTCTCGGAGGGGCACGTTTTGCGGCTCAGTCTGCGTTCTACTGGGGAGGACTACTTACCGGCGAGCACTTCATCGGTTGTGTTCGTTGAAGAAGGTTCCTCCTCAACCTTGCAACTCGATACATTCAATCGAAATTCTGACGAACGCCGATACTTCATACCGCCGGTTTGCATGCACGAACGTTGCCTTCAGGCGACGGCTTGAACACGGTCAGGGAACTCCGTCTTCCACAGTGAAAAGAAGATTCCAGATACGATCATGACGCCTGAGAAGAGGAGAATTCCATACTGAATTCCCAACTCCGTGTATTCTGTCAGATAGCCTGCGATGGTGGTTGATGCTGAAAACGCCACGGAAAGAATGAGCATGTCTGCAGAAAAGACGCGCCCTCTGACTTCATCCTCGACCCATTGCTGGACGAGAACGGTTGAAAGGACCCAATTGGCACCGCTGGCGCTGTGAGCAAACACCACAAGAACCACCGTAACCCACAAAGCATTGGAGACACTGATGCCAACGAGAAAATAGAATATGCCGGACAGGGCGATAAGGTACCCGATGAGCGATGGCCAGGTGGCTTCGTCCTTGAAGCATGCACGGACGACAACCGGTCCAATACCCGTACCTAATCCTCGAGCGAAGAAGAACAAACCAAAGCCGAAGGCGGCACCAAATCCGTCCACATCTGCCCCCATCAACACGAGATACACACCTGCCAATCCTCCACCGGCGATGTTCCACGATGCTTTGGCGAAAACAATTCGAAACAAAGCCGGCTGGCTACGTATCCGTTTCCATCCGAATTTGATGTTTTGAATGCCCGTTGAGAACAACGGTCCTTTCATCTTTTCATCGATGGTTTGTGGGATGGTAAGTTTTAGCAAAAACAGTGTGCCAAAAATAAAAGTGAACGAGTCGATGATAAAGGCAGCATCCGTTCCCCATATGGAAACCACCACGCCGCCCAGCATGGCACCCATGCACAACGCTGTGGACCAGGAAGCTGCTTCCAGTGCTCCCGCAGTAGCGAGGTCTTCTTCCGAAACGAGATTGGGCAGGGCGGCCCTCTCCGCAGTCATGTAAACGCCGTGCAGTATCATCATGACGCCAGAGAGACCAATCATCCACACGATATCGTTTCCATCCTCAACCAGGAGGAAACAAAGAGCGAGAACGGCTTGCATAAGGTTTGAAACGATCATCAAGGATTTCCGGTTGTAGCGGTCGGCTAACAACCCGATAAACGGTTGCAGAATGGCGAAACCGGCCATGCGTACGGTAAACAACAACCCGAGCAAGAATTCGCTCCCTGTGTATTCCAGAATAAGGAGGAACAAGGCAATGGTGTTGAACCACTGGCCGAGCATGGAGATAACGGCAGCAATCCATAAGCGTCGGAAGGCCTTGTTCTCGCGAACGAGTTGTACATACGTACGTGAAGGCATCATTCTTCCTCCCAGAGGGAGGATTCATCGGTTGATAAGGTGCACACAATCCACTTTGATGTCGGTGTGTTAGAAAAATCTGCGGTTGAGTCCAGAGGCACCAAGCAGTTCGCTTCTGGGAAATAGGCGGCGAGGTTTCCTCGTGGAATTTCATACGGCACCACGAGCCAGTCTTTAGCGTGGCGTTCCTCACCTTGGAAATGGCTGGTGATGTTGACTTGTTGCCGGGTTTTCCAGCCCCGTTCAACCATATCCTGAGCGTTCATGAACAAGACCCTCCGATGACCGTGGACACCTCTGTACCTGTCGTGCAATCCGTAAATCGTGGTGTTGTATTGGTCGTGGCTTCGAAGCGTCATCAGCACGTACTGCCCTTCTTTGATAGCTATGTTCGGCAGATTGTGTGTGGTAAAGTGGGCTTTTTTGCTCGGCGTTGAGAAGGATTGCGAATCCCTCGGTGGATTGGGGAGCGCAAACCCGTGTGGCTGGCGCACCCTTTTGTTGTAATCTTCAAAACCAACCAAAGAAACGGCCATCAAGTCCCTGATAGCATCGTAGTCGTTCACAAGTTCTAGCCAGTTCAGGTGCTTGTCTCCCAAAGTTTGGTGAGCCAAACAGGCCACAATCCATGATTCGCTGCGCAAGGCCGGTGAGCAAGGAGCCAAACCACCTCTTGACCGGTGCACTTGGCCCATGGAGTTCTCAACGGTAACAAACTGCTCGCCCGATGCTTGGACATCTAGTTCTGTCCGGCCCAAGCATGGCAAAATAATCGCTGTTTTGCCAGTGATGAGGTGGGACCTGTTGAGCTTGGTGGACACTTGCACCGTGAGGTCCACGTTTGCGATGGCTCGGGCGACTTCATCCGTATCGGGCGTGGCCGAGACGAAGTTTCCGCCCATGCAGAAAAAGACATTGACATCCCCGTCGCGCATGGCGTGAATGGCGTTCACAACATCGTAGCCGTGAGCTGTTGGAAGTTCGAATCCAAGACCTTCTTGCATTCGCTCAAGAAACGCTTCTGTTGGGGCCTCCCAAATCCCTACCGTCCGATCACCTTGTACGTTTGAGTGGCCCCTTACCGGGCATAAACCCGCACCGGGTTTGCCAATGTGGCCGTTCATCAACAACAGGTTGACCACTTCCTGTATCACAGCAACGCCGTTACGATGTTGGGTTAATCCCATGGCCCAGCAGGCAATGGTGGCTTTCGAGTTGGCCAGCAACTCTCCAGCCTCTTGAATTTCAGCTCGTGTTAGACCGGAATCAGCGATGATGGTTGGCCAATCCGTTGCTCGAGCGTTTTCGATCATGGCGTCGTATCCCAGCGACTTTGAATCAATGAAATCGGCGTCAATGGCCCCAAAGGCGTCTTGGATTTTTATCAGTCCACGAATCAGAGCAGCATCCCCCCCGATTCTCACCGGGAGGTGAATGTCCGCCAGCGTTGTGGTTTTCATCCGGCCTTTCATGTACTCTTGTGGGTGCTTGAACCGATTAAGACCGGCTTCATACAGTGGATTAACGTGAATAATTTTGGCGCCGCATTCTTTAGCGTCGCGCAGAGCCGTTAGCATTCTGGGATGGTTTGTTCCTGGGTTTTGACCGATTACCATGATCACGTCGGCATGGTTGAAATCTTCAAGGGAAACGGTCCCTTTGCCTATGCCAATGGTTTGGCCCAAGGCTTTCCCACTCGATTCATGGCACATGTTAGAGCAGTCGGGAAGATTGTTGGTTCCATAAGCCCTGACGAACGCCTGATACAGAAACGCCGCTTCGTTGCTGGTTCTCCCCGACGTGTAAAAGACGGCGTTGTCCGGGCTAGGGGCTGCCTTGAGGTGGTTGGCAATCTTAGCAAAAGCATCCTTCCAAGATATTTCGGCGTAATGGGAAGAACCCTCTTCTAAAATTACGGGGTGTGATAAACGACCCATGCTGTTGAGTTCGTGGTCGCTCATGGCTGATAGCATCTGTACGGAATGCTCCTCGAAGAAACGTGGGGTGACCTTGGCTTTCATCGCTTCATCCGCAACGGCTTTGGCACCGTTTTCACAGAATTCGAAGGCCGTACGGTGTTCTGGGTCTGGCCACGCGCAACCAGGGCAATCAAACCCTTCTTTTTGGTTCACCATGCGGAGCGTTTTGACGGTTTTTCATACACCCATCTTTGTGAGGCCATGCACGGCCGATGAAGTGATGGCAGGGATGCCAGCAGCTTTTTTCTTCGGTTTTTTCAGGGCCAGTGGTGCTTCATCATCCGGCGTTCTCGCCCGAGGTGCTTCGCGCATCCATCATCCCTGTTTGAACCCTGAATCGTTGCCCTTCTCAATGGTTCCGCTAAAACGACCGTGCAAAGGTCCCATTATCACGGCCTTCTCGCCATTCACGAACGAAACGAGCGTGATGTTTGAAGCTCGAGCGGCTTCGACGGCCAAAGATGAGGCAGCGCCGAATGAGGCGACAACGGGTATGTTAGTTCTCGCCGCTTTGGCGACGATGTCCCAACCGCACCTTCCAGATATCACCAAGGCAACAGGTGCAAGAGGTCGTTGCAGATGCAAGGCGCCAATGACCTTGTCAACGGCGTTGTGACGGCCAATGTCTTCCCTGACCAACAACGGCTTGGCTTCGTCAAAAAAAAGACCGGCAGCATGCATGCCGCCAGTTTGTAAAAAACCGTGCTGATGTTGACGCATGCTGTAGAGGGCTTCAACGATGGCATCTATGGTGGTGGTTGTGCATGATTGATCGACGATTGGCAAGTCGTTGACAAGGGCTGATAGGTTGTGTTGATGGCATGCACCACACGATGATACCACGATGTTTCGCCGACTTTGCCTGACCACGGCAGAATCGGTTGTAAGGTGGACATCTATGCCTTGGTTATCCACCTCTACGGTGATGATATCCTGCTCTTTCACTACGTAGTCGTGTTCCGTGGCCATATGACCGCGCATCAAATCATCGGGTTGCTCTGGGGAGGCCAATAGGCTGGTGAGGTGTTCATTGTTGACATGGAGCCGAACCAAACACTCCGTGGCCGCGTCTTCCTTTGTCAACGTGGCTTCTTGTTGCCGGTAAACGTGTGCTGTAAGGCTGGTGATGTTTTTCATGGAGGTGCCTCCTGCTGAAGATGGTCCAAGTCAAAGAATTCGAATTGCAAGGCTACAAGTTCAGCGCTGCTCTTGGCTGCTGCGTAGGCATCGAGCGGCTCTTGGTTCAGTTCAAAGAACCGTTTGCCCCAGCGAAATGCCCCCAGAACATCGCGTGCTTGTTCGGAACGTCCAACCAAGTAGAGCGCCGCAGCGACGGCTTCTGCGGTTGTTAACTTGCCAGGTTTTCCCCAATTAACGGGGTTGGCAGCGAGCAGCAGCGGTAGCGTTCTTGGTTGGAGGCGGGTCTTGTTCATGACCTCACGAACCGAGGAATCGATGTGTTTCCAACTGCAGTCCAATCCAACGATGGCTCCTCGCTTGGTCGTCAGCAATTCGTGATCCTCGGGCCCAAGGACCTTGCCGCAGAGCGGTTCCAGAATCACGCCCTTCTTTGGAAGCGTTTGCACGCGCTTGTGCAACCGCACATCTCCACGCTTTGAGGCCAACACGGCCGTGTTCTTTTTTGGATCGTCTTGAGCGAGCCAGAGAGCATGAACACTGACAGGGTCCAAATCATCACCGCAAGTTGTCGAAGTAATCTCCGAGCGTCATGCTCCGCGAGGGTCCAGAATTGATAAACCGGGTTTCATCAGCCGACCGTTCTTCCATCAGCACGATGTTAAGGGTGCGTTCAAATTTTTGAATAACAGCGTCTGTCGGCCGTTTGCCAGATTCTGCCGCTTTGATGATGTTTACCGTCTCCGCCATCTGTTTGGCGAGCTGTTGCTGATTCCAATTACGGGTTGCCCTCGCTTTTGCAATGCGTTTGTGAAAGTCATGTACGAGTTCTTTGGAAGATCGGCTCATCAGGTCCGATCTCTTCTTCTTTTTCGACGGTGCCCTCGACATATTTCTTGACCTTGCTATGCCCGGGGCCGTGCCTTTGGGCGCCAGGTTCAACTTGTCAACACAACGTCCGCACGCCGTCACTTCGGTTTTACCTGTTTGAACACGCCGGACTGACACATTAACGGCCCCGCAGAGTTCGCATTCTCCCATGAACAGACACCTCTGGTCACGCCACTTGAACCCTTTGGATTGCGTGTTGGCAAGCGAATGAATCCCATTTCTTAATAAGGCTGAGCGTGTGGAAAAAAACGGTCAAGATGGGAACGGATGTTGAGCGAACCGATGGCAAAATGCCCAGCAACCCCGATGATGACATCCGACACCTGGAAGAAGCCTATGCAGAGTTGCGCGATGAAGCCCAACAATTGATCAACGAAAGAACAACCTTGGAAGCCGAAATGCGAACATTACGCAAGCGGATTGAACGGCTGGATGAAAACGTCAACCTGCTCAAAATGCCGCCGCTCATCGTCGGCCACATCCAAGACGTTTTGGACCCAGAGCGAGCAATCGTACGGTCGTCAAACGGCACGGTTTTCCAAGTCTCGCTCAACCAACAACTCAATGCAGACAACTTGAAGCCAGGCACCCGTGTTGCTCTCAATCAGGACAGTTTGTCCGTGGTGGAACTGCTTCACGAAGCATGGGACCCGATGGTGAGCGGAGCCGAAATGGTGGAAAAACCAACCATAAGCTACGCAGATGTAGCAGGCCTTGACGAGCAAGTTGAATCGGTTAGAGAAGCGATCGAGTTGCCCCTGATAAAGCCCGAATTGTTTGAAAAAATAGGCATTGTTCCGCCAAAGGGTGTCCTGCTGGTCGGGCCTCCGGGGTGTGGGAAGACCCTGTTGGCCAAAGCCGTGGCCAATCACACCGATGCGACGTTCATTCGAATGGTTGGCAGTGAATTGGCTCAGAAATACATTGGTGAAGGCGGTCGAATGGTCAGGGAATTGTTTTCCTTGGCCAAAGAAAAAGCGCCCAGCGTGATTTTCCTCGACGAAATTGATGCCATCGGGGCTAAGCGGCTTGACGGGTCCACCAGTGGCGACCGAGAGGTCCAACGAACCCTTATGCAACTCTTGGCAGAATTGGATGGATTTGATGCGCTAAACGATGTCAAAATCATCGCTGCAACCAATCGACCGGACATATTGGACGACGCACTGTTGAGACCGGGGAGGTTCGACCGGGTCATTGAGATACCGATACCAGACGACAACTCGCGAAAGGCCATTTTGGCCGTCCATCTTGCGTCGATGAACACCAAGAAAATCTCCATCGCTCGTGTTGTTGAGAGAACAAAGAATTACTCCGGGGCTGAACTCAAAGCCACATGCGTCGAGGCGGGAATGATCGCTATTCGAGACGGTCGCTCGAGTGTTACCCAACAGGACATGATGGACGCCATAACACGCTTGGACAAGAAACGGACCCAAGGCTCATCAATGCGCTCCCCCGAATCTTTGTATTCTTGATGGTTTCAAAGAACATTCAAAGACCCGGCGCTCAGCCTTTGCACATGGTCTCGCAACTGGTGGAATGTGTACCGAACATCTCGGAAGGACGCAACCTTGCGGTAATTGAATCCATTGTGGATGCCGTTCGTCAAACAAACGGTTGTACTGTTTTGGGTGTTGAACCTGACCATGATTACAACCGTACGGTCATCACGTTTGCAGGGGAACCTGATTGCGTAATGAGGGGCGCAATTGAGCTCATCAAGGCCAGCGTAGAACACTTGGACATGCGTCTACACCATGGCGAACACCCTCGACTCGGGGTCGTGGATGTGTGCCCGTTCGTCCCACTAAAAGGCATAACAATGGACGCGTGTGCCAAACTCGCGAGACAGGTTGTCGATGCACTGTCCCACGAACTCGATGTGCCATTCTTCCTGTACGGGGCCGCAGCATCGAGCCAAGAACGCGTGATGTTGTCCGATCTCCGACGAGGCGTATACGAGGGGCTCGAAGCAAGGTTGACCGAAGGCCCTTGCGATCACAACGAATCCACCCGTATGCCCGACCGTGGGGCGATTGCATGGAATGAAACCGTGGCCAAGTCCGGTGGCATCACGGTTGGCGCTCGCCCCATATTGGTGGCTTACAACGTGAACGTTGATGAAAAGAAAGCCGTTGTGGCGAAAAAAATAGGTTCAATTGTCCGCAGTAGCGGCCGCTTGCTGAAGTCCAACAGCGGTCAAAGGATTCGAACCGTTGGCATGCTAAAAAAGGTGCAAGGGATGGGTGTTGTGCTTGAGGAATTGGGTATATCGCAGGTGTCAATGAACCTGTTGGATGTTGAATTAACGCCCTTACACTTGGCCTACAAAGCCTGCGAAAGTTTGGCACGAGACCACAACACTGACCTTTGCGGCAGCGAAATTGTTGGTCTTGTTCCTTTGCCGGCCATGCTGGAGGCCGGGCGGTTTTTCCAACCGGATGGCCAATCTGATGAGGATCTGGTAATGGCGGCCGTGGAAGGTTTGGGACTGAATGCTCATCATGAATTTGACCCACAACGCCACATCATCGAGTGGGCCTTGGATAGGGAGGTCGGCGCATGAAGTACACCGACATGACGGTGAGTGAATTTCAAGAGGCGTTGGCTGCCTCTTCCCCTACGCCTGGCGGAGGCACCGCTTCAGCCATCTCTCTTGGTCACGCTGCCTCGCTTGCGTTAATGGTGTGTCGACTCACCAAAGGCAAGGAACGATGGGCGGATGGATGGGAAATCGCCAACAAGGTGGAGAGAATGGCTGGGCCGTTGCTCGTCCACAGCTCAAACTTGGCTCAGGAGGACAGCGAGGCGTTTGACAAGGTGATGGCGTGTTTTAGAATGCCAAAGGCAACTGATGAAGATAAACTTAGCAGAAAGGCCGCCATTGCTGACGCTACGCTTTTCGCCGCTGAAGTGCCCTATGAGACTGCAAAGAGCGCCGTTCGTTTACTGGAATTGTTGCCAGATTTAGCTCGCAACGGTAACGCCAATGCCGTCACCGACGTTGGTGTTGCAGGCCTTCTGGCAAGTGCCGCTGCAAAGGGCGCCTTGTTCAATGTCGAGATCAACTTGAACAGCCTACCTCCTGGTGAAGGCGAAGACATCCGGCAAGAACTTCCTGTATTGAAAGAAGCCAGTCGCTTGTATTCCCGCCAGGTCATGGACGCCGTTCGTGATCGTATGGATTCTTGATCACCGCACCTGGCTCCCAGGTTTAATCTCACCATCGACCGTGATCAATTTCACCACGCCTTCCCCATCATCAGCAGCGAGCATCATACCTTCGGATACCACGCCACGCAAAGGCCTTGGTTTGAGATTTTCAACGAACACCACCATCATGCCTTCCATCGCTGAACGTGAATAGTGTTCCTTGAGGCCGGCGCAAATGGTCCGTAAGGTTCCACTACCATCGTCAAGTTTCACCACGTACAACTTATCTGCGTCTGGATGGTCTTGGGCTTCAACGATTTTTCCAACCCTAAGGTTAACCGACATAAATGTCTCAAAATCAACGTATGCCACGCCTTCTGTTTCTTGCTTCATGTTCTTTCCTCCGCTTTTTTTTCCGCCTTTTACACCATGCACTTGGGCATGTTGAGGTTCATCCTCAACCAATGTATGCTCCACCGCCAGAATTTCTTCTAAATCAAGCCGCTCAAACAGGGGTGAAGGAGCGGCGTCAAGCCACACCAATGGTGCGGTCCAGTCAACAGCGTCGTGCCAGGACACATCCATAACTTCCGTATCGTATCCCAACGATGACCAGAGGCGTTGAGCACTCGTTGGTAGGAATGGTTGGGTGACAATAGCGAGGAAACGAACGATGCGCCAACAGAAAGAAAGCGTAGCGAGACTTTCCTCAGCACCGTCTTGAGGTTGCTTCATGTGGACCCAGGGCGCAGCATTTTGCAGAATTTGGTTGCCGTACTGTGCCACATTCATGACCCGGCGGAGGGCCTCTTTGTACCGGTGACGTTGTAGCAGGTTTGTGATGTCCTTTAGCGCGACTTCAAGGGCATCTTTGTGGACTTGAACAGAAGGATGGTTGTCATGCCTTGCAAACGGTGAGGCACCCGGATCGAAAGGAAATCTGGGGCCGAGCGTCAATACACGGTGAACAAAATTACCGTACGCTGCGTTCAACTCGTTGTTGACTTTGCTGACGAAGTCAGGCCAGTTGAAGTCCGTATCGCCTTGTTCTGGCATGTTTATGCTGAGGTAGTAGCGGAGCATGTCGGGATCGTAACGCTCCAAAAAAGATGGAAGCCAGACAGCGTGTTTGCGCGATTTCGAAAACTGTCCTCCAGCAAGCATCAGGTAATCCATCGCTGGAACGTTGGCTTCCAACGCCAACTCACCCGGGCCGGGCAACACAATCGACTCGTCCGCTGTTTTGCCTTTTGCCACTTGATTGAGGCCCAAAATGAGGGCTGGCCATATCACGGTGTGAAACGGTATGTTGTCCTTCCCCAAGAAGTAAAGATGCCTTGGAACCGAACCGTCTTCATGCACCATCCACCATCGTTTCCATGCATGTTCTCCACCATCGAGGCGGTCAGCGTTGTTTTGAGCCCATATTTTTGCACAGGTCAGGTAGCCTTGAACGGCTTCAAACCACACGTAGACGCATTTGCCATGCCAAACATCTTCCTTCAGCGGCACATCAATACCCCAGTCAAGGTCTCGGGTGACGGCACGTGGCCGTAGGCCCATGTCTAGCCATTGTTTCGTCATGGCTTTGACGTTGGTTTTCCATACCGATTGTCTGTCAGCCGCGTGTTCTTGAAGAGCGTCCTGAAACAGATCAAGCCTGTAGAAGAGATGTTCCGTTTCACGAATCTCGACTTTTGCGTCAGGGTTCATCTTCGAAACGGGGTTTTTGAGTTCCACAGCCTCGTAGGTTGCCCCACAGGAATCGCACTGATCGCCTCGAGCGTCATCATCGCCGCATGTGGGGCAAGTGCCCTCGACATACCTGTCAGGCAAAAATCGACCAGATCCGTCCTCGTTTGTCTCGTAATATTGTTCCATGGTTTGACGTTCAAAAAAGCCAGCATCGAACAGTTTTCTGAAATTTTCCTGAACCATTCGTTTGTGTTCCGCATGGCTCGTTCGGTTGAACAGTGCACCACCATAGGCGGGACCTCTGGCATCGATGCTGTTGGCCCAAGCGCAACCCAAATCCGTCAAGGCCTGCAAGTTGATGGCGTGATATTCGTCAACGACATCTTGGGGCGAGATGCCTTGGGTTTCAGCCGTTACCGTAATTGGCGTGCCGTGTTCGTCGGAACCTGACACCATGAGGACATGATTTCCTAGGGCTCTCTCGAAGCGATACTGGATGTCGGGTGGAAGGTAACAGCCGGCAACATGGCCGAGATGGAGTGGTCCGTTTGCGTACGGCCAAGCAACGCAAATGAGCACATGTTCACCTGACACGATGACCCCACCTTAACCGTGCCAATGGCCAAGGCTTCTTGAGGTTCTCGCATGGTATGAGGA
>Ga0163110_10000983_pt1 | contig 14138 bp, 13 predicted proteins | sample CRUFie1St17metaG_FD_108703 | JGI IMG/M metagenome (GOLD analysis project Ga0163110, IMG submission 108703) | Marine microbial communities from the Costa Rica Dome - CRUD Field 142mm St17 metaG | ecosystem: Environmental > Aquatic > Marine > Oceanic > Photic zone | place: Costa Rica: the Eastern...
CCTCGTGGCCATCTGGTCCGTCCGCCTCTCTGGTTTCCTATTCCTCAGGATACATCACAAAGGTAAGGATGGCAGGTTTGACGATTTGAAAACATCCCCGGTGAGGTTCCTCGTTCCGTGGACTCTGCAGGGCCTCTGGATCTTCCTGACTGCTAATGTCGTCATCGTAATCAACAGTCAGTCGGGTCCCTCGCCACCTCTAGAGATATGGGATGGAATAGGGCTTGCAATCTGGATTCTGGGTTTCGTGATCGAGGTACTTGCGGACATGCAGAAGACCAGGTTCAACTCCGATCCGGAGAATGAAGGAAGGTGGATAGATCAGGGCCTCTGGTCTCTGTGCAGGCACCCTAACTATCTGGGGGAGACCCTTCTCTGGACTGGGATTGCGGTCTTCGGCGTGTCTTGCCTGGAGGGATTCGAGTGGGTCGCTTGGGTATCTCCGATATTCGTCTACCTGCTACTGACCAAGGTCAGTGGTATACCCATACTGGATAGGAGGGCACTGTCCAAGTGGGGCGATGATCCCGAGTACCAGGCATACAGGGAAAGGGTGCCGGCGATATTCCCCAAGCTCAATTTTTAGCGGCTGGCATAGAAGAGTGATGAAGCTGGATTCTCAGGTTCTTATCCTGATCCTCGATATAGCCAAAGGTATACTCCACCTTGATCTCAGATCCTTCTGCACCAGTGAAGTAATAGTTTCCCATCGCAAATGCTCTATTTCCATCGGTGGTCACCTTGTCATTCTCGAACCTCACCTTTGTCCATCCCTTAATGGCAAAACCTTCATCCTCGGGGCAAGCATTGTTCGATGCTACGAAGTACGACAAGGCTGATTCAAAAGTCGGACGGAACTGTTCCACTGCGGCCAAGGTAGGTTTGAACATGACTGGCCCAATCTGGTACGCGTACAGTGTATTGATGTGATAAGTTGCTATTCCGACATAGTCGCCGCCATTCCTATGGGCTTCGGAGATTGCAACAATGCCATCCCCCCACTCTTGCTGTGCCCTTTCAACATCCTCCAAGCTAACCATATGGCACAAACCCCTTTTACGTAGCACCCTTCAATGCATTAAAGGCCGTATTGACATGAATGGCGGTTCCTAGCGACAGAGCGTCCTCATCTACCTTGAACTTGGGGTGGTGCACCCCATATGCCTCCGTCTCTGGATTCCCTACGCCAATGAAAGAAAAGCACCCCGGTATCACTTCGGTGTAGTAGGAAAAATCCTCCCCCCCCATTATCGGCCCCATTTCTTCAACCATCTCTTGGCCGAGGATTTCCTCTGATGCGGATTTGCTCAACTCCCAACATTCTGCATCATTTACAGTAGGCGGAAAATCGTTGCCTGGAAAAGTCACCTCTACCTCACACCGATTAGCCAGGGCTATCGATTCGGCTACTTCTTTGACTCTGTTCTGCAAAAGGGAAATGCCCTCGCTAGTAAGTGATCTTATCGTGCCTTGTAATTCCATTGTCGGAGGTATAACATTCGTTGCAGTACCTGCATTTGCCATCGTGATGCTGATAACACCAGATTCCATTGGATCGAGCTCACGAGATATTAGCGTTTGAAGTTCGACCACTATCTTCGAGCCGGTAACCACTGGATCGACGGTAAGGTGAGGCATTGCCGCGTGACCCCCATTCCCACTCACTAAGATCTTGACTGACGATGTAGCCGCCAATAGCGTTCCCTCTCTGGATGCCAAGGTCCCCACGGGTAATTTGTCTGTGACATGTAATCCGTAGATTTGTCTTACATCGGGATTCTCCAAAACCCCCTGCTCCCTCATCATCTTCCCACCTGCTCCCCCTTCTTCTGCGGGTTGGAAGATGAGCTTGACAGTGCCTTCTATTGCTTGTTCATTTTGTTTCAAGACTTTGGCTGCACCTAGAAGCATTGCAGTGTGGCAATCATGGCCACAGGCATGCATTTTCCCATCAATTTCACTTCTAAAATCCACATCTGCCTCTTCGTGGATTGGTAAGGCGTCCATATCCGCTCTTAATGCGATGCATGGGTCGCCGCCATTACCAATGAGCCCTACAACACCTGTTATCGCTATGTCCTTCTCGTATGGGATGTCCAACTCATTCAGTGTGTTTTGAACGAGCCTGCTAGTTTCAAACTCCTCGTACATTAATTCAGGGGTGCGATGGATTGTCCTTCTTTTTTCAACTATCCATTGATGAATATCTTTGGATTGTGAAAGTATCTCGCTGGTCTGCATGAAAGTCAAGATGGCGTACTAATATTAGAATTCTGTCAGCCGAATTTAGAACCATAATTTCTGATTGGCCTCGTAGGTATCGTAGAATTTCTGATCGCTTGAGGTGAGATAAATTATCGCCTCTGACAGTGCGATAATCCCAGATGCAAATAGAGGGAAGACGAGAATCATCCCAATCGTTGACATCAGAAGCAGTATAATTCCTTGGTTGTTGTATCCCAAATAGAATTTGTGAGCCCCGAAACCGCCCACCAATAGCGCCAGAATACCTGCAGTGATCCTATTCTTTCCTGGCGGCATCCCATCCAATGTCGTTACGCCGTGGCTGTTAGGAACGGACGGGGCTTGATTGAAACTTCCTCCGTCGTTGGTATATTCGTCCTTCCACCACTGTGAGGGTTTTTGGTCCACAATCCTAGGACAAGATTTCAGTAAAGGAACGTTCTCAGCTCGGTGTGTGAACAAGGCTAGCATCGGGCACTAAAGCCGTTAAAGCAAAGCCTCAACACGTCGCATAGAACTATTCTTGGTCTCTTTCATGCAAGGAAGGCTGAGAAGCTCATAACACTGATGGCGATCCCAGCGTATGACCCAATCAACAAAGTCAATATCATTCTAATCATAAGTTATACGATGGACGTATAGGTTATCAAGGCATGTTTTTCTTATGGGGTTTGCAGATACACGTCTTGATAACCCCCACGTAGATGGTGTAGGTTATGTTTAGAGAAACAATGGATATCTGGTGGTTCCTACAGGGATTGCTGGGTGGAATACTAGGATGATTAAGACCCATCCCGCCCAACTGGGGACGAGGCGTCGCTAGCTTCGAACCTTGAAATAACGAAAACCAGAGGGAGGGGAAACTCTCCCTCTGGAAAAAAATTGTCTGTAGTACACAGAACCCAAACTACAATTCCAAATGCCCCCCGACAAACCTCTGTGGGGGATACGATTCTCAGGGGCAAGAAGGTCGTTGTCCTTACTGGTGCTGGAATTAGCGCGGAGTCGGGCGTCAGGACATTCAGGGACAACGACGGGTTGTGGGAAAACCACCGAATTGAGGACGTTGCAACACCGGAATCATGGGCTAGGAACCCCTCTTTAGTTTGGAAATTCTACCAGACCAGAAGGAGACAGTTACTGGAAGTTGAGCCCAATCCTGCGCACATGGCGGTGGCTCATCTGGAGGGCAAGTGCAAGTCACTCGTTCTAGTTACCCAGAACGTGGATGATCTCCATGAAAGAGGGGGGAGTAGCGCCATTATTCACATGCATGGAAGTTTGCGATCTCTCCGCTGTCAGAATACAGGGCTGAGCGAGGTCAGGATGGGAGAGCATGATCTAGCGGAGGGTTTCGTCCTCTGCAATTGCTGTACGGTGGCTACCATGATGAGGCCCGACATAGTTTGGTTCGGTGAGATCCCCCTTGAGATGAGCGTCATTCAGAAGGAGGTGGAGGATTGTGAGGTATTCATCGTCATAGGCAGCTCTGGGCACGTCTACCCTGCTGCAGGTCTAGTTAATCTGGCCAACTCAAACGGCGCTCACACCATTCTAGTAAACTTCGAACTTCCCATCAACGGTAGGGACTTCGACGAGGTGCACATAGGCAAGGCAGGCGAGATACTACCAGAACTAGTGGAGAATTGGTAGTCCCCTTGGCACTGAATAAGTCCAAAACTAGAGATATTAATTTGGTTACCTCTAAATAATAATCCATAGACTCGACATCATGCCTTGCAACTGCTGTGACTGTGATCCTTGTGGCCCCAGTTGTTCCTGTGATGGGTGCTGTTGAATCAGAATCTCATTGCTCGTACAACGCCCGGCGTAGGGAAAAATAATCGGTAACCTATTGTGCCTCCTTCCGTAGCGTTTTCTATGTCTGGATGTCTCGAAAACTTTCCCAACGAATTGGAACCTAGCTTATCCTGCCTCTCGGACTCCCTTTCTTCTGGACCTGCTTCTGGGGTACTGATTCTCGCAATCGGAATCCCCCTGATTGGGGTTCTAAAGGCCTACATGCGGAAGTTGATGGACAACTTGGACTTCGATGAGGGGCTGGAGAATTTCCTATACAGGATCGCCGGAGTTGCGCTTTGGGCGTTGGTGATACTCACAGCAGCTGACGAGTTCGGAATCAACGTTACCGGTTTGGTAGTTGGCCTGGGATTCATCGGGCTCGCGGTTGCCTTCGCGGCCCAGGACACCGTCGAGAACGTTATCGCAGGGGTTTTCATCATCATTGACAGGCCATTCAGGGAGGGTGAGAGAATCCTCTTGCCGAAGAGCCTGGGAGGGACCTACTCGAAGTGGGGGGACGTGACATACATCGGCCTCAGAACTACTAGAGTGAGGTCGACGGACGGAGTTCTTCTGACCATTCCGAACAAGCTGCTGACTAAGGACGCAGTCGCGAACTTCAGCCATAGCTCCGACATGGAGCTAAGAGTCAGGATACGCCTCGGCCTAACCGCTACCTGGTCCAACGTCACAAAGGCTGAGGAGATAGTGAAGGACATCGCAGACGGACATCCCGACATTGTGAGTAAGCCCAAGCCCCCGGAGGTCGTGTTGAGGGGTTTTGGAGATCAGGAGATAGTGATGGAGATTCGTTACTATGTCGACAATGCGCGAAAGATGAGGCCATCCAAGTCTTTCTTCGTCACTGAGATACTAAGGAGGTTCGAGGAGGACGGCGTCACACTCGCATTCCCGGTAAGAGTCAATATGAACAGCGATGTAGACTTGGAAAGACTGGGGTTCTAATTAAATGAAATTTTGACTACTCTAGGAAGTCCGCAGGGGATCAACTGGAGCATGAAAGCATCGAGCATCCTACTCGGTTCCTGGCCCACTCTGGCCTCCTATTGAACCATTCTTCCTCATTCTTTGGTTGTTCCTCGTATGGTTTCTTCAGCATTCCGTGGAGGGCTTGTGCCACGGAGTAATCATCCTTCTCAGCAGCATCGATTGCCAGCTGGGCCATCCAGTTCCTCAATACATACTTCGGATTGGCATTCAGCATCGACTCCCTATTTGGGCGGCCATCCACCCTCTCCCACCACCTGGCCAGCCAAGAGTTCCACTCATTCTGCGGGATTTCCTCGACGTCGTAGAAGGCTCGACCCAGATGGTTTGGGTCTGGCCCTTGGATGCTAGAAAGCATCCTGAATAGTATCGTCATGTCAGTCTCGGTCGACTGCAGTACTGATGTCAATTCTGAGACTAGTTCACCGTCTCCCTCCTGAAACCCGTCAAGTCCGAGTTTCTCGGCCCACATGCGCCTGTTATGAGTTGTGTACGCCTCATAGTATGAGTCCAAGGCCTCGTGAAGGGACCTTGGTTCTTCCATCAGGAGAGATATCGACTCCAAGAGTCGAGCGAAGTTCCATGCCCCGACCTCGCCCTGATGAGCGTACCTGTACCTCCTGGTACTCGAATCGGTAGTGTTCGGAGTCCAATCGGGATCGAAACCCTCCAGCCAGCCGTATGGGCCGTAGTCTATTGTTAGCCCATGGATTGACATGTTATCGGTATTCATCACACCGTGCACAAACCCAACTCGCATCCAGTGAGCGATCGTGAGTGCGGTCCTATCGGCAACCTCCTTCAGCCACTCCACCAGTCCCTGATCCGAGTCCGAGGAGTGGTCTGGGAAGTGCTGACTCACTGTGTTGTCGACTAGGGCTCGCAGAGTCTTATCGTCTCCCGACATCGCATGTATCTGAAAACTGCCAAATCGGAGGAAACTCTCGGCCACCCTGCACACAATCGCACCCGGCTCGGGTGCAGGCCTCCCGTCATACATCACGTCGCGCATCACCTCCTCACCAGTGGTGACAAGGGATAGCGCCCGGGTGGTCGGAACGCCCAGGTGGTGCATGGCCTCGCTGCATAGGAACTCACGAATCGAGGAGCGAAGGACAGCCCTTCCATCTGCAAATCTCGAGTATGGCGTCTTGCCCGATCCCTTCAGCTGTAGCTCTAGTACGCCCTTCCCAGTGTCAACCTCCCCGAGTGTTATCGCCCTGCCGTCCCCGAGTTGGCCGGCCCAGTTCCCGAACTGATGCCCCCCATACCTCTGGGCATATGGGTCCATGCCCTCGACCTTGCCGTTCCCACCGAGCAAACCGGCCTCCCCGACTTCGAGGCATAGGTCGCTGGCCATCTCCTCGGACCACATTCTCAGAACGGGATTTGGCATTGGCTCTGGTTCCACCCTGGACCAGCAGGCGCCTGGTACCTGCCTCGGGGCTCCGCCGGAAATCTGGTCCCCGGGAGTTTCACTGAGAAAATGTCTGACCCATTTCAGCGAACCCAATGATTTCTGTCCCACGAAACGCTGTACTGACCGGGTCAATTGAAGTTGTGCATGTCGAAAATTCCAGAGTTTATTGTTTCTAAAAAATAAATTCACTACTAAATATGCAATTTTCCGGCCATGTTCATGCTAAGGTGGAACAAAGTCATCTTTGAACTATGCATGGGGGACAGAGCAGAAGACAGAATTCGCAAGTTTGCAATAGTCTCCGCGGTCGTAGGATTTTTCCTCCACATTGGTCTTTGGGCACTTGATAGTACTGGGAGGATATCGATAACGGGAGAAGCGTCTGAACTCGTTAGCTCACCCCTTTCGAGCTTATACACCCCATTCTCCATACTTCTGGTCTACGAGGTGTACCAGCTGATCAGGACGATTCCAGATTCGTTCTCCTCATCGGTAGGCAAGCAGTATGAGATAGCAACTCTCCTGGTTGTGAGGGACATACTGAAACGACTCTCTGAGGTTAAGAGTACGGAGGGTTGGGAAATCAGCTCGGACCTGGGCTTCCTGTTAGTTGAGTGCGCGGCCTTTCTGGCTCTTTTATACACCTCACTGACATACTACAGAATAAGCAACAAGTCGGTAAAGTCTGGCGAAATTTCTGAGGATATCACAGTCTTCGTGGAATCTAAAAGGTTGGTTGCCAATTTCATGCTGATAGTTTTCTTATTTACCGCAGCCTATTCCTTCTTCACATGGATAACATCAGTTCAAGACGGAGGAGGATCGGTAAGTAGGGTAATATTCTTCCTTGACTTCTTCACTTTCCTCATTCTAGCAGATATTCTGATACTGCTCGTCTCATATTGGTTCTACACTGATTTTGGGAATCTAGCCAGGAACACGGGTTTCGTTCTCTCGACGGTAATCATACGGGTTGCCATCTCCTCGAAGGGAGTCTCGGCGATGGTCCTTTTCACCCTGAGTGGCCTTCTCGGAATAGCAATACTCAGGATGTTCACAGCGGATTCTGCACCCAGAGTGCGGGGAAACCCCGAATAGAATCATGCCAAGATATCCTCTCCGCGTTCTATCTGACGGGAAAGTAGTGATTGGAACGAAACAGGATATAATATACTGAACGGAGATGGGGGGGTCTATGCAAAGATACACCATCTCTGGATTTACGATACCCCAGGTCACGATACTGGCTGGAGTGCTCATGGCGACTCTGGGCCTAAGTTTCTATGGCTTCACCGACTACCTGACCGCCCTATTCCCGACACTCTTCGGCATCGTGCTGATGATCGCCGGGGCTGTTTCAGTGGCGAGGCCAGAGCTAAACGCCATGTCAATGCACTTCGCGGTACTGGCTTCTACGGTAGCAACGACTCTAGGATTTTCAACTGCCTTGTTCGGTACTTGGACCACCGCCACATCGTTAGTTGAGCAGATTTTGATGTCTGCTATCGCAAGCGCACACCTCTGTGTCTGCGTGGCCTCCTATTACTACGGCAAGGCCAAATTCCCCGGAGACACACAGACCTGCGGCATCGACGAGCAGCCTGATGGGACCAAGTCCAGGAATCCCGGTCCGGCTTCAGTTGTGGCGATCTCCCTAGAATCCTGAGACGCAAATTTACAGCGCTGTTGTTGATTCCATGCTAGACAGCCTAGGTCTTCCCGAGCATCTCAGGGAGAGGTGCATCGCAATATCGGATAGTGGCGTTCGGCCCTCATTCGTCGTCCATTGGATGCGCACGGCGATCAGGCTTGACGAATGCCCCACTTTCGATACTGCGAGGCATGCAGCGAATTCTCTGGGAGTGCCCCTGCTAGTTTACCATGGAATTGATGAGAGGTACCGATACGCATCTTACAGGCACCACAGATTCCTGATCGAAGGTGCTGCTGACGTTGCCGACAGGGCGGATGCCCTCCGCATCGATCACTTTGTTCACGTTTCCAGGGAAGGCAGCAGGGGGCCATACCTAGTTGATCTAGCGAAAGAATCTGGCCTAGTTATCACGGACATGGTTGATTTGCAACCATGGAAGAAATGGGCAGAGAAGGTGAGCGAGGTCTGCTGCCTCGTAGAGGTAGACTCGCACTGCGTACTGCCAAGGCCGGTTTTTGGAAAGTCGATGGACAGGCCGTTCAAGTTCAGGAAGGCAACAGAAAACGAAATGCGGGCAAGAGTAGGAAGAAATTGGCCCATATTCAGGGACGAGGTCAAAAGAATGCCAGAGTCCTGGAATCCCCCGTTCGAACCAGTTGATGTTCGTCAGGAGCTGTCAAACGACGGAGGCGCCGAGCTGCTTTCCAAGTGCGACATTGACCCTACTGTTGTTGCGGTAACCGGGGTTACTGGGGGTTCTTCGTACGCGATAGAGCACTGGGAGAATTGGTGCGATTCGGGGATCAGGAGTTATCACATGAAGCGGAACAACGCAGCACTCAAAGATGGGGTTAGCAGAATGTCCCCCTGGATTCACTATGGCATGATTTCCACGACCAGAATGGTTCGGGACGCATCCTCAATTGGTGGGAAGGGGGCTGAGAAGTTCCTTGATGAGATGCTAGTTTTCAGGGAGCACGCCCAGCATCACGTGCATGACAAGGACACTCCTGAAGATTGGGTCAATATCCCCGGATGGGCGATTTCATCTTGGAATGACAGGGATCCGGAAGTCTCGGAGTTATCCCCGATTGAGCTAGAGAGGGGGAGGTCCGGAGACCGCCTTTGGGATTCCGCACAGACAGGACTCGTCAGGCAGGGAACCATGCACAACAACGTACGGATGACATGGGGAAAGGCATTTGCCGGTTGGAGGAGGGATGCGGAAGAAGCAATGCATCTGGCCCTTGAGGTTAATGACAGATTCGCACTCGACGGCAGAGATCCCAGCTCCATTGCGGGGGTCCAATGGTGCTTTGGCCTGTTCGACAGAGCCTTTGGACCCGTTGACCCGGTAATGGGTAAGGTCAGGAAAAGGCCCACTCATGTACACGAGAATCGTATCGACATGGCCGCATACCACAAGCTAACGAACGAGCCGACGATGGGTGGCTCCTTGGACGTAGGGATTGTTGGCGGTGGACTCTCAGGGATGTTCGCTGCGAGGCTGCTTTCCGATCTGGGGCACAATGTCACGGTTTGGGACAAGGGTTCCAGGTTGGGGGGCAGGCTGACCGGTTGGCAGACCGATGGGGGTTCCAAAATCAACCTGGGGGCTAGGTCTCTTGACTCGATACCAAGATGGATGGATAGATTCGTAGACGAGTGGACAAGGCTGGGATTAGTCCGTCGCAAGGGCGATTCACTGGTCCCCAAAGCACCTCTCCCTGAACTTCTGGAGCACTTATCTGAGGGGTCGTCCATCCGCCTCGCCAGCCGGGTGACCGGATTGGAAGATACGGAAGGAGGCATACTAGTAACCACTGAGTCTGATGGAGATAGAGAAGTTAGCATATATGATAGGGTCATAGTGGCTGTCCCCGTGGAGCAGGCTTCGGAAATAGCGAACGGCCTTGGCATAGTTATCGATGGCGAGAGCGTCCCGAGCATTGTCGCATGGGGATTCTGCGACTCAATTCCCGAGGAGTTACCAGAGGGTTTCAGAATCCATGATTTGGGCAACTCGAACACGATGGTGGAGTTATCTCCAGAGGCCAGTGGCCAGCTAATTGACCAGGACAAGCGCTCGTTGTCGAAAATTATCACGGACTCAATAGGCATTTCCGGCGAGGGTTGGAAGACCCACAAGTGGAGATATAGCAGAGCTTCTTCGGGGCCTGGTTCTGTAGTGGCCAAGGATGGCGTGTCGTTCATTGGCGATGCGTTCGGTAATGAAATAGGATCTGCTGGAGCGGCTCTGGATTCGGCGTCGAGGGCGGTTTCAAACTTGCATTTGTCCGTTCTGGAACCTGCATTCGGAAGGAGACCCGTACAATCTTCACTGTCTGATTGGTAGGCCCGGGATACAGGTTTTTTAGAAATCAGAAGAGCTTGGCCTGTCGAGAATCCCGGGCCGCTTTTGCCTTGCGACGGCCTGCTGGCCTTCTCCTACTGCCATGCTTCTGATACACCTTCTTGCTGGCTTCCCTAGTTTCCTCCCCACTCCTTGCTGCATAGGTCCTCCTTACCCCTTCTTTCCTAGCTGATGCCTCGTCCACTATGGGGGATGGATAGTGCTTTCCTATTACGCAGTCAACGTCATTCTGAAGTTCTTGTGGCATCTTCCAAGGCTCATGGACGTATTTGTCCGGTACGCCTCCCATCTCAGATACCCATTTCCGAATGAACTCCCCATTGGGGTCGTGATCCCTGCCTTGCTTGATTACCGAGTATGCTCTAACTGTGTTGATTCCGGTAGTGCCGGACTGCATGCCGACTTGTGACCAGTGGATTCCGGGCTCATAGTCCAAGAACTGTCTAGCGAGATGTAGCCCTGTCTCCCTCCAAGGTAGCCATAGATTGTAGGAGGCGGCAGACATCATCATCGCCCTCATACGGAAATTAATCCAGCCAGTCGCAATCAGGCTCCGCATGCATGCATCGAAGAATGGCCATCCTGTCTTCCCTTCGGACCAGGCTTGAAACCTATCTTTGTCCATTATCCTGTTCATTTTCTCATCTATCAGAGGATTCTGAGCACGAGTGTCCAGGGTCGGCTCCATCTCTAGTTTCTGCATGAAGTGACAGTGCCAAGCGAGCCGGCTCTGAAAAGAGGAGAGGCTCTGAAGCCAACCCCCCACATCCTCTCCTCTCGATCTAGCCTCCTTCAGACGCCTCATCTTTGAGGAGGTCGCTTGCACCACACGCCTAATCGATATACATCCGGTGCTGAAATATGGCGCCAGTCTAGAGCAGTTATCAACTGCCAGGGAGGGACTAGACATGGACCACCTGTATGACTCTCCTCGACTGCTCAGGAAGCTCCTCAGAACGTCCATAGCAGCATCTTGTCCTGGTATTGGCCTGTGAATAATTTGCCTTCTACTGATGCCAATGGATTGCATGGTGACATTTCCTGGTACTGATTGCAGACCTGCTATTTTCTTGGGGGGGGCTAAAAGATCCAGACCCATTCTGCGATCCCTGGATGTTTTCCACTTATCCCTCTCCTTCATCCCCCTGATTACCCCGTTGTTTGGGTACTCTAACCATTCGACATTGTTCTCCATGCACCAACCACTAACTCGCTTGTCTCTATCGAAAGACCAGGCTGTGCCAGTCTCCTCGTGACTTCTGATCCTTGAAATCGTGTACTTATGGTGGATGTCTTCTATCGCTTCAAGAGCATCACAATGCATGATGTCGAGATAAGCCCCCGCCGACTCCAGTTTCTTCCTGAGTTCGTAAGCACAGTCCAATTCCCACTCGATGTGTATGGGGTCGCAGTCAGGCTGCGCCAGTCTCTGAGGCTCTACCAGGAAAAGGCAGAGAACCGGCAGATTGCCGCTTGATGCTTCGAAGAGGGGGAGGTGGTCTGATGTCCTCAAGTCCCTCTTGAACCAGACTACTTCAATAGGCATGATTTACTGCAAACTTCAACGAATATGAACTGGTGTTTCACCGAACATATTCGCAGGGTAAACTTCCGTGAAAATGGCGCTTCGATGCTTTCACAAGCACAAGTTTACGCGGGGGCCCATGGATAAGGAGCAATTGGGTGAGCCGACTTCGGGAGTGCAGGAGGTTTTGGTTCCAGAAAGGGTGGTTGAAGGTCTGCCGACCATGTACTGTTTCGAGACCTGCCCCTTCTGTTTCAAGGTCAAGGCGATACTTGGCTCTAGGGGGATTGAGTACTCCAAGGTAGAGGTGGACCCCACTTTCAAGACCCAGCTTAAGTGGTCCAACTGGGGCAAAGTACCAGTTTTCATCGATGTCGATGGGACCCAGGTGAATGACTCGAACCATATCCTGCACTACATAGACTCCATGGGGTCCAACTCGTTCCCTCGCGAGGGCGAGGATTCCGAACAGGACCGATGGATGGATTTCTCTAACAAGGTTCTAGGGAAGTCTATTGTAGCGGTTATTTACACCTCTTACGGAACCTCTCTCAAAGCCCTTGACTACGTTACCAAGGTCGACAACTTCTCTTTTGGGAGTCGCTTGGTGAACAAGTGGATGGGCGCATTCATCATGCGCATGGTTGGGAAGAGCAGGGCGAAGATGTTCGAACTGCCCCCACGTGAAAATCTCCAGCACCAACTCGACGAGATGTCCAAGGGGATAGAGGGGGACTTTTTCGGCAAGGAGGAGCCAAATGGCGCGGACTTCGCCAACTTCGGGATTCTACGTTCCATGCAGGGATTGAATGGATTCGACATAGTGGAGGGGCACGCAGTAGTTTCCGGGTGGTACGCAAGGATGCAAAGGCACTCGGGGGTATACTGATCGCCCATCGTGGCACTATTGACTGCGTTATGTTAACCTCGTAAGGTGGCATTTGGAAGAGAGAACTCAAGACCTCGTGATGTAGCGACTATACGTGGACCCGACACAGGTTCTCATCCTGATACTGCACCCCATAGCCGCACTTATGGTAATCAGGGAGTTCGTTCTTCAAAGAGATTGGCGAAAAAAGGGCTTGGAACTTAAGGGACGAGAAAGGGCTTCCGAGTTGAGGCGCCACGAAATAGGTGGGGAGCGCCTTTTTCGTCTGGTCATCGCAGTAATTGGGCTAGCCTTCATAGCTCGTTTAGTATCTGCTTCTCTAGCAGGCGAGGATGTCGGATATGATGACCTGTTGCCCGGCCATTTCCATGGATGGGGTGGGTTACTCGGGCTTTTGTTGATGACATATCTGTGGAGCTTGGGCCGAAGGGCGAGCTCCAGTAAGGCAGCTGGCGAATCATTCGCGAGGACGAAGGATTTGCACGGGAGGTTGTCGGACGTGATGATGGGGCTAATCATAATCCACGCCTTCCTAGGTTTCCTGTATCTCCTGCAGCTCATAGCAAGTACCTGATGGAGAACCCAGGAAATATGGCGGCCAATGTTGTGTTCCACGATTGGGGGTATTTATTGAACAACCATTTATTTCCAAAATCGCAATAACGTGTTTCGTGACCGAGGTTGTCGTACTGCTAGGGGCCGTGTCAGTCCTCACCGTTGCGGTTATGGACGCGATCAGGTTGACCTTGGGGCAGATATTCTCGCTTATGGACGGCTTCTAGTCAGAGGTTGAGTACGGCCGACTAAATCACTCCTGAGTCGGACCATTCTGTCCAAACGACAAACAGGACGATGATGCTCACGATGATTTCTATTGTTCTCTTCACGAGTTATTCACTGGTCGCAACAATATCATCTATTCGCAGGCAAAGCGTACGCAACTGCTAGTGGCCTTGGGGGCTACTCGTCCTCGGTTATAGCCTGGATGATATCATTGGCGGCCTCGATACACACTTGCATTAGTTCCGTGGTAGTGACTGAGGCAAGCATCTGCTGCTGTACTCTCACAGAGCTGCATAATGAGGCGGAAACCTGCCATAGGAAAAGCTCCTGCTCCTGTGGATCCACAGATGATACGCTATCCTCGTAGTCCATCTGCTGCCCTCGGTACATACAGCTTACCACGATAAGGTTGGAGAGGGGGGAGATGTAGCCGACGAA
>Ga0163110_10000985_pt1 | contig 14134 bp, 7 predicted proteins | sample CRUFie1St17metaG_FD_108703 | JGI IMG/M metagenome (GOLD analysis project Ga0163110, IMG submission 108703) | Marine microbial communities from the Costa Rica Dome - CRUD Field 142mm St17 metaG | ecosystem: Environmental > Aquatic > Marine > Oceanic > Photic zone | place: Costa Rica: the Eastern...
TTCATGGGCGGTAACCCAATGAACAGTGTAGGACAAACAGCGACAACGACTTGGAATACAAGCGGTACATATGATGTGACCCTCATAGTATCTTCTACAAATGGATGCTCTGATACAATCACTCAGTCAATCACAATCGATAACATTATGATTGCATCAGTATCTGCAACAGACGAGTCGGCTTGTAATGCAGCTGATGGTAGCTTGACAATCGATCTTGATGATGCGAATGTAGGCATGGCTCCATATACAGTGACATTGAACTACAACGGATCCGCTCAGACATACGGCCCATTCAATAACGAGCCTATCGTTATCACTGGGCTAACGCCAGGTACATATACAGATGTATCAGTAGCAGGTACTAGTTGTACCTCAAATACAATGGCAGGTCCATTCGATATCAATTCAGCCAATTGCTGTGACGATGTAACAGACGCAGGTTCAATCACAGGTGACGAAAGTAACTGTGGACCATTTGACCCAAGTCCAATTACAAGTGTTACATTGCCTTCAGGAGGTACAGGAGCAATTGAATACATCTGGATTCAAAGTACAAATCCATCGAACCCAGGTAGCTGGTTGCCAATCCCAGGATCTAATAGCCAAGATTACGACCCACCATTCATCACACAAACTACTTACTACATCCGTTGTGCAAGACGAAATGGATGTTCTCAGTGGATTGCAGAGACGAATATGGTTGTGAAAGAGGTACTCGAAACGCCAGTTGCAGACTTTACCGTACCAACGCAAATCTGCTTCGGTGATAGCTTAGGATTCTCTGCTACAGGAGCAATCGCAGGTGCTACCTACGAATGGACATTCGAAGATGGCTCGCCTGCAACTGCAACAGGTGAAAATGTATCGGCTGTATGGGGCTTTGGAGTAAGCGGTGGAAACAAAAATGTGACCTTGATCGCGAGCCTTCCAAATGGATGTTCAGACACAATCACTAAGCAAGTATTTATTTACAAGCTATGGTTAATGTCGAATGTCACAACAATGGACGAATACGGTTGCCAAACAAATGATGGTAGCTTGACACTAGATATTGATGACGCCAATGCAGGAACTCCTCCATACATGGTAACCATGGATGTAAATGGAGTGACTACACAATATGGTCCATTCAATAGCGAGCCTATCATGATTGCAAACCTTCCAAGTGGAACATACACGAATATCTTTGTTGAAGACGCGACTTGTTCGTCGAATGTCTTGACTGGAGCATACGTGATCAACTCTACTTGTAATAATCCTCCATTACCAAGAAACGACATCAACAACACCCTCGCAGAAAGAGCGGTACAAGGTAGTGTGATGGTGAATGACTCAGATCCTGACGGAGATACATTGACAGTGAATGTGACGCCTCTCGCTGGTCCACACCATGGTACTTTGACAATGAACCCAGACGGTTCATACACATATACACCGAACCCAGGCTACGTGGGTGATGACCACTTCGTATACGAAATCTGTGATGGTACAGACTGCTCAACAGCAGAAGTAACCCTCAGAGTAATTGGTGAATCTCTTGGTAACCGACCTCCTTTGGCGAACGATGATGAGGGTATGACCCACGCAAGCACGCCATTGAACGGTAACGTAAGTTGTAATGATGCAGATCCTGATGGAAATGCACTGACAATCAATACGACGCCAATCACGGGTACTAGCAACGGTACATTGACCCTCAACCCAGACGGTTCGTACCTATACGCACCAAACCCAGGATTCGTAGGAATTGACACCTTCGTATACGAAATCTGTGACGATGCTGATTCTTCTCTATGTACACAGGCAACAGTAACCATCCTTGTGGATGCAGACGATACGCCAGGTACAAATGACAATCCTTTCGCCGCAGATGACGCCCTCTTGACAATGATTGATACGGATGTATCGGGTGATGCGATTCTGAACGATAATGATCCTAATGGTGATAATGTGTCCATTGAAACAACACCAGTGGCTGGACCATACAACGGATCTGTTACGATTAACCCAGACGGTACATTCTCTTATACACCGAATCCTGGATATGTTGGCCCAGACCAATTCGTCTATCGAATCTGTGACGATGCGAACCCAACTATGTGTTCTGAAGCAACTGTTTACTTCACTGTGATGAACACTACATGTGTTGAGTTTGACCTTGCAGTTATGCTCGAAGGTCCATACAACCCAGGTACAGGAGAAATGACTACTGCATTAAATGATCGTGGATTGCTACCAGGACAAACACCAATCAGTCCAATTGCAACGCCAACACCTGCAGGACAACCATACGATATGAGCCCGTGGAACTATGACGGCCAAGAAGCAGTTACTAACTACGATGCTGACGTTGTGGATTGGGTACTTGTATCACTCAGAACAGACATCTCTAAGGCAACTGAGGTCTTCTCTGCTGCGGCACTCGTTCTGAAAGATGGTTCTGTAGAGTTTGTGCAGCCTTGCCAATTCCGAGTAGCGAATCCTTCTTCTTACTACATTGTTATTGAGCACAGAAATCACATGGGAGTAATGTCTCATGCTTCAGTGAGCGTATCGAATGATAATAAGCTGACATACGACTTCCGTACTCAAGACTCTTATGTAGCATTCAATCCTGTTGGAGGTAACACAAGCTTCGGACAAAAAGAGGTTCAAGGAGTTTGGGTAATGTACGGTGGGGAAGGTGACAAAGACCCAGATATCGACAACTTTGACATCAATAGTGGTGATCAGCTGTTGTGGAGAGCGGGTAGTGGTAACTTCGACCAATATCGTATTGGTGACTTCAACATGGACGCAGACGTAAATGCGCAGGATGAGATCATCTGGAGAAATAACAGTGGTATCTATTCTGGAGTTCCTAAGAATTAATACATGTCCTGCCTGGCCTTCGTGCCAGGCAGGCATACTTTTTATTCATATACTTAAGACTATTCAGATAACAAGAAATATACGCAAGCTATGAAACGAATTAGCTACCTTCTTGCAATACTATGCTGTCTCCACTCGGTTATCTCTGCGCAGAATGGAGTGTATGACGTACGATTCAGATTACATGATATAGATTGCATAAATGCTAAAGCCTTTGTGGATATTGAGGTAAGAGCCGCCAGCATTGCAGATACTTTCCATATGGGAAGCGCAAACTTCCGATTTTCTTTCAATCGTGCAGCTGTGGCAAACCCTCAAGAGGTTCAAGCACTAGGTTTCTCAGGACTGGTAAACTTTAGCCCAATCATCGCATATGGAGCACATACTACTACAGGTTCCATCGACACAATTGTTTCGCTCAATACCTTCTTCCAATTCGGATTCTCACAAGATGGACAGCTAGTGTCCACAGATTGGGTCGGAGTGTCTCGATTCTCATTCGATATCTTAGACTTTAACGAATGTTTCGAATTGACTTGGCACGACAAGAATACATTCCCAGCAACTGTAATGAGCGAATATGTCGATGATGATGGTACTCTTGATGGAAATGGTACCTTCTTCGATGTAGATGAGGGCTTATACGAAAACCTTAACTTCTGCTTCTCTGACAGATGTGGAGACAATGACGGGGATGGAATCATCGATATCTCAGATATAGACGATGACAATGATGGAGTCCCTGATGTTGAAGAGGTGTGTGGAGCAGGAGCGGCAGCCTTCTCTTGTGGCGATATCGTTTCAGACCCGTCAGCAGATGATGATGGAGACAATGTTGTAAACTATCAAGACTCTGACTATTGTACCCTGAATTCATTAGGCGTTTGTCAATCACTTGATACAGATAATGATGGAATTATCGACCTATTTGACCTCGATTCTGATGGAGATGGAGTATTCGATCTATATGAAGCGGGTACAAATCCGCTCTTCTCTGATACACTAGGGGGAAGAAGTGACGGCCTCGTGGATGCCTTCCTAAATGTAGAAGACCCAACTACCTTAATCGATGACGATGACGATGGATGGGCCGATATCTACGACTCTTCTCAAGGAGGTACATCCCTATCTATTCCAAATACAGATGGCGATAACCTCTCTAACATGAAGGATATCGACTCAGACAATGATGGTATTATTGATATCATCGAATTCCAAACAACTTGGTCATATAAAGCACCTTCGGGAATTGACCGAAATGGAAATGGTATCGATAGTGTATACGACCATTACGAATTACCTGGTGGCCTCTCAAATGTTAGAGCGGAAGATACAGACTTTGACCTCGCTTTTGACTATATCGACTTTGATGCAGATGATGATGGGCTCTCAGATTATATCGAAGGGTGGGACTTGAATGCAGATGGTCTAAATGGAACAGAGCCTGAACCTTCTTGTTTCAATGGCTCATATCCATGTGGAGACGATGTAGATGGGGATGGACTATTGGATATCTATGACCGTGTGGCTTTTGTAGAAGGCACAGCGACATGGAGAGACAATGTAACCAATGGAAATACTAATCCTCAAGATCTACCGTATAATGCAGGAAACCCCTCTAATCCAGCTCCTGGTGGGCCAGATATGGATTGGAGATCGGAAACAACCTTCCCCGTCGAATTCCTCTCGTTCACAGCCGAATTAGTCGGAAGAGACGGACACCTAGAATGGTCGACAGCAACAGAGGTAAACAGCGATTTCTTCACTGTCGAAAGATCAGTAGATGGAATTATGTTTGAATCCTTGGGCAATGTAGGAGCTGCAGGCACAGTAAACATCCAAAGCTACTACAACTATGTAGATGTAAATGTGGCATCCCTCAATGTTCCTGTAATCTACTATCGCCTCAAGCAAGTAGACCTAGACGGTTCCTATCTCTATAGCAATATCGTCGAACTATTCGTAGACCTTGACGTCGGAATCCAAGCCGTAGCGTATCCAAACCCAGCAACAGATGTAGTAAACTTCAATATTGCTTCTTCTCAATGGGGAGATATGGATGTGAAAATCGTTGATGGAGCAGGCCGTGTCGTTTGGGAGGACAAAATAGAAGTCGAAAGCCTATATCACCTTGAGGTACCAGTTAAAGACTTCGCAAGAGGTATATACTTCGTCCACTTCAGTGGAGAAGGATATACAGCAGAAGAACGACTGATCCTAGAGTAGGAGATAGGTAAATTATTATATGCAAAGGGCTACTGTATTATTTACAGTAGCCCTTTTATCTATAGGTAATCTTACAAGTAGCCGTCGTACTTTCAGACCTAGCCGTCGTACTTTCAGACCTAGCCGTCGTACTTTCAGACCTAGCCGTTGTACCTTCAGACCTAGCCGTTGTACCTTCAGACCTAGCCGTTGTACCTTCAGACCTAGCCGTCGTACTCTCAGACCTAGCTGTCGTACTTTCAGACCTAGCTGTCGTACTTTCAGACCTAGCCGTTGTACTTTCAGACCTAGCTGTCGTACTTTCAGACCTAGCCGTCATACCTTCAGACCTAGCCGTTGTACCTTCAGACCTAGCCGTTGTACCTTCAGACCTAGCTGTCGTACTTTCAGACCTAGCCGTCATACCTTCAGACCTAGCCGTTGTACCTTCAGACTTAGCCGTTGTACCTTCAGACTTAGCCGTTGTACCTTCAGACCTAGCCGTCATACCTTCACTCCTAGCCGTCATACTTTCAATCCACGCCACAAAGTCAACATCAATACAAAGACATTATAGCGTTTTTGTGAAAAAATATATAAGAAAAGTACTCCATAAGTCGAATGAAAATTATACATGATGTAAAATATCTCTATTTTTTACGATCTCTATTTTTATGACTGTGTATTAAAAATACCGTTTGCGTAATAAATGTTTGTTGTATGGATCGTTTTTGTCAAAAAGAATGCTTTTAACTAATTGATTAATAGTTAGTTGTGTAAATGTTGCTTAAGGTTGTCTTCCTGTAATAAAATAACAAATCTGTGCCTTATTCCTGAAAGACCTTACTGTAATAAATAAATAATTAAAGGGTTTTTAGATATCACTTCTGTACCTACCTTTGAAATGTAATCAAAAAGGAACAGCAAAATGAGAACGAATAACTACTACACTACCAGACTTATTACCCTATTTCTAACACTAGTATTTAGTGCAAATACCGCATATTCCCAACTTTTAGTAACTGGAGGATTAGACATCGATTCTTTGGTTTACCAACTCGCAGGCCCAGGTGTAAGTATCTATAATGTATCAACAGATTGCCATGTTGATGCCGCTGCATACTTCGAAAGTGTAAATGGAGATGTCGGAGGAATTGATAATGGACTCCTCATTGCTACAGGAAATGCCACAAATGCCATGGGACCAAACGTAAGCCCATTCATTACCACTAGACTAAACTACCATGGTGATAGCGACCTTAGCAAAATTGTTGATACCATTACATTCGACGCATGTGTAATTGAATTTGACGTAGTTCCTGAATTCGACAGCCTAAATATCTTCTATTCTGTATCGTCCGATGAATACCCACAATGGGTAAACCAATCTTACAAAGATGCTTTCGGTATCTTCGTAACAGGTCCTGGTATCCCAAATAAAACAGTAAACATAGCCCAAGTACCCGCTACAAATACACCCGTAACAATAAAGAACATGTTCGGCCCATCCAATGTAGAAAACTTCACAAACAATATGGGCGGAAGCACAGTAGAATATGACGCAATCTCTAACAAAGTAGGCGCAGGCCTGAAAGTATACCCTAACAAAGCCTATCACGTCAAAATCGTACTTGCAGATGCAGCAGACGATTGGGTAGATACAGGAGTATTCATTGAAAAAGGAGGAATCCGAGGAAATGTAAACAATACCTTCCCTGTAGAACTACTACACTTCGATGCAGCAGTGAAAAATGGAAACGCTGAAATCGCATGGACATCCGCACAAGAATTAAACAATGAAGAATACATCATCGAACGATCTATCGACGGTCGCGCATTCGAAAAAGTAGGTGAAGTAGGAGGTGCAGGCACATCAAATGCTCCCATCAATTATTCATACACAGACAAAAATGTAGTTCAATACAACCTCCCTACAGTATATTACAGACTTAAGCAAATAGACTACAATGGAACCGCTGCCTATATTGGAAACATCATCGAATTGCAAGTTCCTGTACAACAACTCATCGTTGATGCTTTCCCAAATCCCGCAACAGATTTCTTAACACTCAGATTAGGTGCCGCAGACAGAACCGACTTTGACGTAAGAATCGTCAATGCAATGGGGCACATCGTAGAGGCCAGAACATTCCCCGAGGTGATAGGAGAGTACTCCACCACAATTGATGTCTCTAACCTCCCTCGCGGAATATATTACATTGAATCTAGTTCTGAGAATAGTAGTAGTACAATTAAAGTAAACGTTCAGTAAGAATTTTGAAAGTTTAAAGTTTTAATGGGTTTATAGAGTTTGGAGTCTGTGCGCTACACCCGCACAGACTTTTTTTGTATTTTACACCCACCATAATCCCCCCTTGAGACAAGGTTGGGGTTATATACATAATGGGAGAGGCAAGTGCGAAAGGTTCCACTCCTCGGGAGGGGGAAGGGGTGGGTAAGGTACTGTATGTCGAGTCTAAAAACCCTCCCACTAAACACTTTTCATACAACCCCTTGGGGGTTATCTGAAGCTACTGAATAATAAGTGCTGTCAAGATAAGGGAATAACGACCATCCTATGACAAAACCCTTCTACCGAAAATATCCCAAACTCAGCCTAGGAATCATCACCAGCATCTTCCTATTCTTAGTATTGGCAATGCTAGAATGCGGACTTCGTTTTGTCTACACCCCCGCAATAATAGAAGGCTTCTATTTCAAATGGGTCGATTCTTTAACAGTATCAAACGACTTCTTCACCAATGACAAAGGAATATTCCAAGCAAACCCCAACCACTTCAACCAAGATTCCCTCACCCAATTAGGATACCACATCAATAAAGAAGGCTTCCGAACCGCCGAATTCCCCAATGACACCACTCAATCCCAACAACCTATATTATTCATTGGAGATTCATTTGCATGGGGCTATACCCTGAACCCTATCACAGACTGTTTTATAGACCAATTGACAAAAGAAGTCTCCAATCCTATCTACAACCTCGGTATCCCAGGGGCAGACCCAGCCCAATATGCCCAAATCGCCCAAACCTATATCCCCAAACTAAAGCCCAAACACATTTGCCTAATATTTTATTGGGGCAATGACATAATGTATTACCCCCGAAAAATCCACCCCAACCAACCCCTTTGGCACATAACCAACGCAGGATGGCTAAGCGGCTACAAGCTCCCTTGGTGGGGAGATGATCCTAACGAATTACTGCCAACACCCACAGAAGCATACGTATATTTCCTCCGAAACTATTCCCTCATAGGTGACAACGCAACCCCCTTCGAACGTGCATGTGGCCAAACAGTCATCGCTACGAGAATATGGGCAAACCTAAACAAACATACCCAATGGAGACCCCCCAAATTCTACGATAAAGTGGAAGGAGACATCCGCGTAACCCACAATTACCTCCAAACAATCAAGGAAGTCGCCCAACAACACCAAATCTCCCTCTCCATCATCCTCATTCCCCAAAGAGATCATCTAAACATAACCGCAGACCCAAACTATCCCATCATATTCGAAGGCTTTGAGCCCCAAATACCGCCTAACCTCCAACTCGACCACTACAACCAATACCAAGACGATCACCTCAACAAATCAGGACACGACCTCTATGCTAAGTTTGTATTAACACAATTAAAAGAAATAGAGGCAATTCCCTAACAACTAGCAAGATAGTCTAAGCTTTTTCGTACCTTTGCAGCCGGAAAAAGAGTACCGATAGAAATTTATGCACTCGATTAGAAATATTGCAATCATTGCCCACGTAGACCATGGAAAAACAACCTTGGTTGATAAAATCCTGCATCAGTGTAAGTTATTTCGTGTCAACCAAGAAGTAGGGGAGTTGATTCTAGATAACAATGACCTAGAACGAGAGAGAGGAATCACGATCTTGTCCAAAAACGTATCTGTTAATTACAAAGGATACAAAGTTAATATTATTGATACCCCTGGTCACGCCGACTTTGGGGGAGAGGTAGAACGGGTCTTAAATATGGCCGATGGGGTACTCCTATTGGTCGATGCTTTTGAAGGCCCTATGCCCCAAACCCGATACGTGCTCGAAAAAGCACTATCCCTCAACCTTAGACCCATTGTGGTAGTCAATAAGGTCGATAAACCGAATTGCCGACCAGAAGAAGTACAAGATGCCGTTTTCGACCTAATGTTCAACCTCGGCGCATCCGAAGAACAATTAGACTTCCCAACTGTATTCGGCTCCGCTAAACATGGTTGGATGAGTGAAGATTGGAGCGATGAAAAAGAGGATGTGACATACCTCCTAGACGTAATCCTAGAGTATGTCCCCGCCCCAATCGTAGAAAAGGGCACCCTCCAAATGCAAATTACCAGCATTGACTTCTCGCCTTACATCGGCCGAATCGCCATCGGTCGGGTGAAAAGAGGAATGATAAAGGTAGGCCAACCCCTCTCCGTCGTAAAACGTGATGGTAGCATTGAAAAGCATCGGGTCAAAGAATTGTTTACCTTCTCTGGATTAGGAAAAGAGAAGGCCAAAGAGGTCGCCGCTGGAGACCTATGCGCAGTAACAGGGATTGAGGGCTTCGATATTGGAGATACCCTCGCAGATTTTGAAGAGCCTGAAGGCCTTCCCCCAATTGCCATTGATGAGCCTACCATGAGTATGCTTTTCACCGTGAACAATTCTCCTTTCTTCGGAAAGGAAGGAAAGTACGTCACGTCTCGGCACCTCCGCGACCGCCTTTTTAAGGAGATCGAACGAAACCTCGCCCTACAAGTAGCCGAAACAAACTCTGCCGATTCTTTCACAGTATATGGAAGAGGAATCTTGCACTTGTCTATCCTAATCGAGACAATGAGAAGAGAAGGATACGAACTGCAAGTAGGAAAACCTCGTGTAATCATTAAGGAGATTGATGGCCGAAAATGCGAACCTATCGAGCTCCTAACCATCGATGTGCCTGAACAAAGCGCAGGTAAGGTCATCGAATTGGTGAGCCAACGCAAAGGGGAAATGACCATCATGGAACCCAAAGGAGATATGATGCACCTAGAGTTTAATATCCCTTCTCGCGGAATCATTGGCCTCCGAACCCTCATCCTCAACTCTACTGCAGGAGAAGCCATTATGGCGCACCGCTTCCAAGCATACGAACCCTGGAAAGGTGAAATCCCAGGCCGAATCAATGGCTCCCTCGTCTCTATGGAAGGCGGAACGATCATCGCCTACGCCTTGAACAAACTCCAAGACCGAGGACACTTCTTCGTTGCTCCTGGAGAGCCTGTTTATTGTGGCCAAATTGTAGGAGAACATTCGCGTTCGAATGACCTCGCTGTCAATGTAACCAAAGCGAAAAAGCTGACCAACATCCGTGCAGCAGGCTCCGATGACAAAGTGAAACTGGCACCTCCCATTAAGTTCTCCCTCGAAGAAGCGATGGAGTATATCGATGAGGACGAATACGTAGAAATTACGCCTGAAAGCATTCGCTTACGCAAAATATTGCTCCAAGAGCACGAGCGTCGTAAGGCTGCCAAGAAGGAAATCAAGGTATACTAGGCAAATAGCGGACTGTAAAGCATCAAGGCAAAAGTCCCTAACCAAGCCAATAATACCAATTGAATAAAGACATCTTTTAGAAGGATACGGGTCGGAGAACCCGTCTTCTCATAAACCAAAGCGAGTTGGAGATAACGCAATATACCGAGGATAACGAAAATCGAACTCAGGTATAAGTAGTCGTTTCCAATTCGCTTTATCACTTCTTCCGAGGTGGTATACATAATATAGGCAACTACCGTAATGCTAGCAGTAAAGACCATTGCAGAGGTAGTGAATTCTAGATTATATCCCTCAATCCCTTTCCGAATATCCTTCCCCGAACGCGCAATCAAGAATTCGTTTCGACGCTTCGCCAATGCCAAGAGCAGTGCCAATAAAAAGGTGAGAATCACCAACCATTTAGAAATCGGCACTTCCGCAACCATGCCTCCCGCCAATACCCGTAGCAGAAACCCAATCGAAATAAGGCTAATATCCAATATAGGAACCTGCTTCAGCCGAAAGGAGTACGCCACATTCATCCCAAAGTACCCCAGCATCACCCAAACCAACGTCGGGTCAGTAAGGTAACCCAAACTCATCCCTGCCACAAAGCATATCCCCAACAACACCAAAGCAGTAGGAGCCTGTATAGCCCCCGAAGCCAAAGGTCGAAACCGCTTCTTCGGATGCTGCCGATCTTTCTCCACATCAACATAATCATTCAATATATAGATACTGCTAGCCACCAAGGAAAACGCCACAAACCCACCTATCAACCTAAAGAATAGGTCGGAATCCAAAATTCGTTCAGCAAAAAAAGCAGGAATGAAAATAAACAGATTCTTCACCCATTGATGTAGGCGAATAAGCGATAAGATGTGTTTCATACAAATTAATATCCTTAGCTATAAACAGGAACTGCCTCAATCTCCATCAACCCCTCAGCATTAACGCCCAATAGTTGTACTTCAACCAACTGATTAATAAGACCCGCATCAAACCCACGAACAACCTTCACATAATTATCCGTAAAGCCGTGCATATGCGTTCCATCTTTCTTCCCCTCAAACAATACCTTCCGACTCTCCCCCACAAATTGGGTGTAGAAATAACGACGCTTTTTTGAGGACAACATCCGAAGCCGCTTACTACGTTCATGCCGAACAGGCCGCGGAATAATCCCTGAAAGCGTAAGGGCATGCGTATTCTCCCGCTCCGAATACGTAAACACATGCAAATAAGACACATCCAACTCATTCAAGAACTGGTACGTATCCTCGAAATGCACTTCCGTTTCACCAGGGAATCCCACAATCACATCTACCCCTATAGCAGCATGCGGCATATATCGCTTGATAGCCTCGACTCGCTTCACATACAACTCCCGCTTATACCGACGACGCATCTTCGCCAACAGTTCGTTATTCCCACTCTGTAGCGGAACATGGAAATGCGGCATAAAGCGTTTCGATTCGGCCACAAACGCAATAATCTCATCATGCAATAGATTGGGCTCAATGGAGGAAATACGGATTCGCTCAATCCCTTCTACTTCATCAATCGCCTTCACTACATCGAAGAAGGTCCCAACCTGATCCTTGCCATAGTCACCTATATTCACCCCTGTTAAGACAATCTCCTTCACCCCACTTCTCGCAATCGCCCGAGCATTGCGAAGAATGTTCTCCAAGGAATCACTACGGCTTTTGCCTCGTGCCAATGGAATCGTACAAAAACTACATTTATAATCGCACCCATCTTGCACCTTCAAGAATGAACGCGTACGATCTCCTACCGAATACGCATCGACAAAAGCATTAACCTCCTTGATATTGCTATTATACACACAAGGATTATCTCCCTGCTTTACATCTTCTATCAATTCTAGGATCCGAAACTTATCACCAGCCCCCAATACCATATTGACCCCAGGAATTGATACAATCTCCTGCGGCTTCAATTGGGCATAGCATCCAATCACAACAATCTTTGCCTCCGAATTCTGCTTCCGCGCTTGCTTAATAACCTTCCGACACTTCTTGTTGGCATTCTCCGTCACCGAACAGGTATTGACAATATATACATCCGCAGCCTCCTGAAAATCAACCTTCTGGAATCCTGCGTCTACAAACTGCCGACCAATGCTCGATGTCTCTGAAAAATTGAGCTTACATCCCAATGTATAAAAAGCAACTTTCTTCATTCCTCTCTCTTTTCCGTTTCGCTCATCTTTTGGAGCAACATCACAAGTTACGAAGATTTAAGATGTCGTGAAAAATGAAAGTGGGATTTATCCCATTCTTTTCCTCCTCGAAAAACCAAAGGTTGTTTGAGGCATATCCCCAAACAACCTTCAATTCCTAAAAATACGCTCACATCTAAGCTAGAATCGAACAACTAAGCTCAATTCCGCCCGACGATTATAGGCTCTGCCCACATTCGAAGTATTCGAATACAAGGGCTGTGTTTCTCCTTTCCATTGGTAACGAATACGACTACGCTGAACCCCCTGACTGATAAGGAAGCTTGCCACAGCCTCGGCACGTCTTTGAGAGAGTCCCTTATTGTCGCCTTCTCCCCCCACACTATCTGTATGCCCCGTAACTTCAAGGTCAATCTCAGGATGCCGCTTCATAAAGTTCACAGCTCCCATAAGTTGCCGCTTATAATTCGTTCCAATAAACGACTTGCCCGTATCAAAGTAAATCGGATCAAGGCTGAAGTCACGATCTGTATTATCAACAACATTCGAGTTCACCACCTCTACAGGCTTTTCTTTCACAGGGGTAGGCTTTTCCTCTACAGGAGGCTTCACAGGCTCGGTTCTTCTTGGCTTCTCTACAGGCGTATCGTCCGCTTCTGCTACAGGCTTCCCCTCCCAATTGGGCTCGCCAGTCGGGATAAAGTTACTTTGAATAAAGGTTGGTAGACCTAGTTTACATCGACGATTGGCCAATGTTACCCCATACTTATCATAAATACATTCTTCTCCCAATCTATCAGGACGATGGATAACGCCTAGATAAGGCGCATCATATCTCGCCACATAAATCTTGTCATCAGGGCCAAGCTGTAACGCCCCCAGCCAAATACCGCCATTAGAACCCACAATGGTTCCAGAGTTGATAACGGCGTTGGGAGTGCCCAAACCTAAGTTGAACTGATAGATATGACCCGTTCCAGGCGTAGTGACATACATCTTGGTCTCATCAGGCGAAAACTCAACCCCGTAAGGATAGGTATTACTCTGCAATTGTACCTTGATAGGATTGGTGATTTTCCCTGTGCTATTGTCAAAATCGAATACCTCAAAGAAATGATCGTTCTCAACCGCAGCCGCAAGACGCTTGCCCGAAGGGGAAGCCTTCAAACATCCTTGTGTATTAATCAAATCCCCTGTATGCTTCGACCCAATGCGAGAAATAACAGGCTTTTTCTGTACCCCACTGGAAGTAACGAGGTAAGTATAAAAAGCATTGCTCTCCCATTCGTGGGTAATAACCCAA
>Ga0163110_10000986_pt1 | contig 14108 bp, 15 predicted proteins | sample CRUFie1St17metaG_FD_108703 | JGI IMG/M metagenome (GOLD analysis project Ga0163110, IMG submission 108703) | Marine microbial communities from the Costa Rica Dome - CRUD Field 142mm St17 metaG | ecosystem: Environmental > Aquatic > Marine > Oceanic > Photic zone | place: Costa Rica: the Eastern...
ACCAGCAGAGATTATAGAAAATTTTGCTGCCGGTAAGAAGAAAGGCAAAAGTCGCCCAGGCAGAGTAAAACGTGCAGGTGCAAGTTGTAAAGGTTCAGTAACAAGTTTGCGTAAAAAAGCAAAAAACAGCAGTGGTGAGAAGTCAAAAATGTACCATTGGTGTGCCAACATGAAGTCCGGACGCAAAAAATCCTAAATAAATATGTGTTATGCAAATAGCACATTTCCAAAATCCATTTTACGAATTTATTAAGTCTTGTAATGAGTCTTGGATAGATATAGACAATATTCCAAGAACTAGTAGGGACCACATACTTGGAACATGTACTTTTTTTGATAGTTATTGGAAAGACTTAGACAAGATAAGCACATATATTCCTACATTATATATTATCAGTTTGGATGGAGTAGGTTCTAAAGAACTTTATAAAATTTGGGAAAAACATCATTTAACAAATAAAACACTTATACCTGAACACATATTAAAAAATGAAAAAGCAGTAATACTTTTTGATAATAGTGCAGAAGGTCATTGTGATGATTATATGTTTAAGTTTATTTCACAAGTTGTAGACATGTATAAGTTAAATCCTAACACAACATTTTATGGCAATAGTGCTATAAACATCAAAGAAATACACGAAAGAACAGAGTATAAAAACTTTAACACAATGTATCTTGCTAACTTCCAAGAAGATACAATGACCGAATTGTATGAAGAATTACAAGACTTGGATGTTGCATATGATAATAAAACTAATTTGTTTAGTTGCCTTAACAATGCACCTAAGCCACATAGAGCATTACTATTAGGTGCTTTACCAAATACACAAGATAGTTTGATTAGTACACCAACAGTAGACTGGCAAGAACTATACACTACTACTGTAAAATTTTTATTACAACAATCGGAAAGAAAACAGATTACAGCACAAGATTTTGAAGTAGGATTAGAATATTTAAAAAATTTAAAAGAGTGGTATCCACAAACAATTGATGAAAGAACAGATGATGTAGTACATATGAAACAAGTTTCTACAGATAAAAAATTTGTAGACAAATTATTAGACTGTGATTTTCAACTTATCACAGAAACATTTAGTGACCATACATTAGTATTAACAGAAAAAATATTTAAAGCAATAATTATGAAACAACCTTTTATAATTTTAGGACCTAACAGAATATATAAGTTTTTACAAGAACGTGGTTACAAAACTTTTGACCATTTATTAGGATTAAACACATGGAAAGGCACTAGCAATTACGATAGTGAAACAAATATTATTAAAAAAATACAGTTTTTAATTACACATTTGGAAACATTGTCTATGTATAAAGATAATCCTACACAATGGCAAGAAATAGAACAAAAAAATAAAGCAGATGCAGAGTACAATTATGAAGTATTTAAAACAAATATGAACAAAATAACAAACTCTGCAAAAAATGGTTTAGAAAGTTGGTTACAAAACTATATAGATTTTAAAATGCTGTTTAATATAGATATAGATAAATACTAGTATGAAAATACATGAGATTATTCAGGAAACAGCATCTGTCGGAGGTATGAGTGCCGGCGCAGTTGCAACAGTAGTAAAACCTATTGCTAATGATGTGCAACGTGTTGTGCAACGACCTAAGAAACCAAAAAAGATTGGCAAAAAGAAACCAGGACCTAAAGGTAAAAAAAGCACTCTATTAAGGAGATAATGTGAGAATACTTATTTCTAAGAATGGTCCAACGTTTTGCAGTTCAAAAGAGTTTCAGTTATTTGATAAACTTCGACATGAAAATGGTATATATGAATATAACCTTTCTGAAAATGATGTACATACATGTAATCAATTAAGACAAAGAGGATTAGTACTAAAAGTTAATAGCAATGGTCAAACGAAATACAAAATCTACCCGCAAGAAACTAACTAAAAAGCAAAAACAAGATATTGCAAACAAGTTAGAAAACACCGTACAAAAAGTCAGTAAAAAAGGTTTGTTTTTTAAAACTAAAGACAAATTTGGAGAATGGACTATTGTAGATGGTAAAACCAAAAACGTTTTGTTTAACGGAATACTTTTAGTAGAATCTGCTAATATAATGTTAAGAACATTAAACCAAGCAAACCCTAAACAATTACAAAAGATTATTCCTTCATATGAAGAAACTTTAAGAAACTATCAAGATGCTGTGCATAAGCACTTAAATGATATATTCTTTTACAAGCACACTATGAAAACAACAAAAGACAACGTATTATTCTATGCCACAGAAGCAAGAGTTGACATGTCTTTGATGAAATTACGCCACTGTAGAGAAGAATTACACAATAAATTGGAGATAAATTCTTTACATGGTATTCACCTGGTCAAATAAAAACACAAAAATTTCGCGATAATTGATAAATACAATTAACAAATTATCATTATCGGGAAAATAAAATGAAAATTAACAATTTTAACAAAACAGGTTTTGAAAAGGTAAAAGAGTTAAATGCTTACCTTAAAGAAAACCATGGTGTTAAAGTAAGTGGCTTTCATCCCAAAGCAAAACTTGAACAAGTTAGGGAACAAGCACAACAACATGTTATTACTTTAAGAAACACCAACAAAAAATTTAACTTAGATCCAGAATACGCAAAGTATTTAGGAGTTAGAGACGTAATAGATGTTATACTTGAATCAGGTCTATACGCAGACAGTCCAGCACTAGCAGGTATGAAAGAAGAAATTTATGCTAACGTGCAAAATTTAATGGACAGTGGTTACACAATGGACGAAGCAAGTAAACAATGTATGAACAACTTCAGACAAGATTCCCGATATGCTTATGATGATAAATTTGTTTTACCGATAGTTTTAAAAGCGGCTAAAGACTACATGGAGTCATGTGGTAGTAAGCATGAGTCTGTTGAGGAAGAACTTACAGAAGAACCTAATACAGATTTAAATGAATACTTACTAAGAGAACTTGCAAAAGAATGTGGCGTTGATATAGAAGATGCTACAAGTTTAGAAGCAATTGAAGAAAAAATTGGACTATTTGCAGAAGTAAGTGGCAAAAGCAGAGATGCAGTTGTTGGTTTCTTAAATGGTTTAGAAGAAGATGCAGTTGTTGGCGGTATTCAAATGTTTGGTAAAAAAGTTGCTGAACAAAACAAATTTACAGGTGCTAGAAAAGATGCAATAGCGGCTGGTAAAGATGAATTTGAAGTAGATGGTAAAACATATAAGATTACTGGTGATACTTCCGATGAAGAAGCACAAGCCAAAAAAGAAAGCATGTTTGATGATATCATAGATGACATGTTAGCAGAAGAAGTTAATGTTGAAGAAGCAGAAGTTATTATGGCGGCTAGAGCATTAGCAGATGATGTACAAGACATGATTGCTAGATTAGGTAAAATGGTGAATGAAGATTTACCTGCAATACAAGACCAAATGAGAGCAGAACTAGGAGCAGAAGTTGCCGCTAGTTTCCAAGACTCAATGGTTAGTGCTGTAGATGGACATCTAGCACAAACTAAAGCAACAAAACAATCAATGGACGATGCAATAGGTATGTTATCAGGCGAAGCACCTATGGACTCAGGCATGATGGCTGATGAACCAATGGGCGAACCTATGCCTGTAGCAGATGAACCAATGGAACCAGCACAAGATGACGCAATGGACGTTAATGATCCTGCGGCGGCTGGACCAGAAGAAGAACCATTAGGTAGAGCACCTGTAGACGCACCTAAAGATCCAGCAGGAGTCTAACATGCGAATACGTGATGTATTCCTATTAGAGGCATACTACGATGACTTGCAAGTTGCAATCATGGATAGACTCGCACAATACTTAGGCAAAGAAGTCAACGAAATCCCTACAGATGAATTCAGAATGAAGTTAGCAGATGATGGCTTCATGCTTAGTTTTGAAGAAATGAAAGCGGCTATGGAAGAAATGGGTGTTGTTGCAAATATTGATGACCAAAATATTACACCAAAAGGAAAAATACCAAACGATTTAGCAGAACCAGAAGGCGAAGAACCATTACCAGGTGAAGAAGAACCTGTTGATGTTGCTGGTATGGCTGGTGACCAGGCATTGTCTGCCGTAAAAGACGAACTCCCACAATAACAACCAAATAAATACTAGCATGGAAGACAGACTACTTCGTGCGGCTAAACTATTGGATCTAAAATCTTTTGAACAATACGATAAGCCTTATCCTGAAATTGCATACAAATTTGTTAGTGGACTAACAAGAGGTGGTCATGTTAAAAATTATAAAAAACAAGAAGTCATAGAAAACACATACAAAGTTTTAAATCGACAAGATGATTTAAGTACCTTTTCTTTAAACACAGAAAAATTACCATTAAGTACAAACTACTTTAATTTTGATACACCTGATGACGGTAGAGGATTTCTTGAAGATATTAAAAGTGCATTTGCTAATCATACAGATAACAGAGGCATCCATGAAAAATTTGTAAAAGTTGGTAACAAATATAAAGAAATTTTTGGTATCACAAAACAAGATTGGTATGATTTTTTTCCTGACATCACTTACAATTTTAACAAAGAAGGTATGAGAAATGATTTTAATTTTGCAGATGTAAAAGAAAAAGAATTTATTCCTGTGTTTGGTGACAGTAATACACTTGGTATGGGACTACCTATAGAAGAAATTTGGTATAATAAATTAAACTTAAATATGCCAATTTTTAATTCTGCTGTTTGTAGTGCAAGTCTCATAGACATTTACATATTGCTTGTTTCAATGTATAGAACTAAAAAGTTTGATACTGCATATATTTGTAGTCCACATTCCGAAAGATGGACAGGAGTAACTAAAAGTGGAAATATAGAAGGTGTATCACATGGACAACATTATATACTAAAACAATTTTTAAATGCAGAAGAAGTTTTAAACACAAACACTAGACAATTATACAGATGGATGGCTTTACAGTCCATAGTAAATTTTTGTTTGGCAAACGATATTAAATTACATATTTGGGAAAACAATACTTTCAGAACTGTAACATGGTGTGCAGAAAATAACATTCCAGTACCCAATTGGTTGTTTATGCATAAAAGCATGATTAAAGGTTTACAAATTGCAAATGATTTTACAGAAGATTACAAAGTATGGCCCAAATTTGTTGCAAGAGATATGACACATTTTGGTATAGATTGGCATGATGCCATTGCTGATTTTATGTTGACAAATGAATCAATATAGTATAAAATAATAGATTAAGGATCTTATATGTTACTTACTGAAAAGATACAATATAAAAAATTAGAAAGAGTTACAACTGCAGAAGGTAGAAAGTATGTTGGCGATGACAATGTACCTGTCCCAAGTGTAACTACAGTATTAGACAAAACATCTGATAAAACTGCTCTTATTGCCTGGCGTAAAAGAGTAGGAGAAGCAGAAGCAAATCGTGTAAGCAAAGAAAGTGCAGGGTTAGGTACCAAAGTACATGATGCATTAGAAAAACATATACTTGGCGAAGAAGTTACTTTTGGCAATAATATGGTAAGTGTTATGGCTAAAGACATGAGTGAACTTATGATTAATGAAGGTTTTGCTAATGTAGATGAAGTTTGGGGTACTGAAATAGGATTAATTGCACCAGGACTTTATGCAGGTACAACAGATTGTATAGGAGTACATAATGGCGAAGATGCTATCATAGACTTTAAAACAAGTAAAAAAATTAAAAAAGAAGAATGGATTGAAGACTATTATTTACAATGTTGTGCATACGCATTAGCACACAACGAAATGTATGGCACAAATATCAAAAAAGGTGTTATACTTATGGTCAGTAGAGACATTAAATTTAAAGAATTCATTATAGAAGGCGCAAGATTTGATATGTATTGTGACCTTTGGACCCAAAGACTGGAAGAATACTACTCTAAGTTCGGTTAGCATATTTTTTAGCACTCCACATTTCTGTATAAATGATAAATACATACATAAACGTTATTGGAGTTAAATATAGTGTCACACCAGGACGATGCAAATTTAAAAGTAATTATAAGTAGAATTCAGCAAAGAAGAGGACTGAAGCAAGATTTACCACATCCGTTAAGACCAGGTGAAATTGGTTTTGCTACGGACAGTAGACAAGTCTATATTGGTGCTGATACTGACGACAATGTTAGTAAAACTTATAACAAAACAGTATATTTAGAAAATACATTAGGTGCTCAAGCAACAACACTTAATCTTGCTAACACGCAAATTGTTAAGTTTGAAGTTCCTCATATTAGATTTGTAAAAGGTAGTAGCACATTTGACGGTGTAAGCAAAACACAATCCTGGTTTGCAAATACTTCCACAACATATAATTTATCAGATAATAGTAATGTTGCTAGAACAACATTTGATGTTACAGTTGCAAACTCTGGAAATGCAGTAGTCAATCAAAACCAAACTGCTAAGGCATTCGATGCCGATGACATAACAGTTTTAATAGACGGTAAAAAGCAAGTAGGTGATAGTAGTGGGACAGGTGCTAGTGTAAATGCATCTTATGATTATAATTTTATAACAGGTAATGCTACAGGAGATAGTCATACAATATATTTTAGAACTGCACCAACAAATGCACAACAAGTTGCAATTACATATTATGGAAATACACATGTAAATCATTCTATTGCTAATAGTGTTATTGCCAATGGTGCAACAGTAACAGGATTCCATACACAAATGAGCATACCTGAATATAGGTATATCAATCCAGATTTAGTTTTAGTAAATCCAGAAGCAGGATCAGGCTTTATTGGTTTAGAAACAAAACACATAGACGTTGTTCAAGAAGGTACAGGTGTTGCCAATGTTGCAAATTTAACACTAGGTAATATTGTTGCAGTAAAAGATCCTTTAGACCCAGCATTGTTTAGTCCAGATCCAGCAAATGCAAATGCACAAATTTATACAGGTATAGGAAACGTAAGTGCTACTAAGAGTGGTACAGTACACGGTGGTCAAACTATATCGTTTGATATGGGTGCAGATAGTGTTACATTTACAGAGTATGCAAATGCTAGTGGTGGATATAATGGATATGTTTGGCTAGAAGGTCAATCAGGTAGTGCAGTTGCAGGTAATACACAAATAGAAACGCAACATTATCTACATCAAAAATTATTACCAATAAGTGCAAATAGTGTTGGTACAACATTTACAATTGAAACTCCAGCAAATAGTTTCCAAACTGCAAGAGCAGTAACATCTACAACAGTTGGTACTACTGTAACACTAACAGGTAATGTTGAAGGATTAACAAATGGAGACCAAGTAAGATTTACAGGAGCAAATGCAACAAACTTTACTAATGCTCCTTATACAATTTCAAGTTTAAATGCAGGTGCTGGAACATTCCAAGTTACAGAAGGTGGACAAACTACTGCTATTGCAGGTGACTTAGATTTTATTAACCATGGTAGCAACGTTGCAAACGTGCAAATCTTTAGTGCTAATCATGGTATTCCAACAACATCAAATGTTGTCTTTAGTGCGGCAGTTGGAGCCGCAGGTGCAAACACGGAAGTCGAAACAGTAGGCGACCAGGATACAACAACAACTAACACATTCTTTGTAAGTGCGGCAAGTGTTACTGCAAATGTAACAGGTAACATGAGTCCGTTTATAACTAATATTACATCAGCAGAAGGATTAACTGTTAAAGAAGGATACCTTTTAGACCTTTCAGGTACAACTACACTTAATGGTGCAATAGCATCAGTAAATGGTAAACAAAAATGGATTAGATTAAGTTTAAAACCAGGCATTAATGATGAAGCATACGTTTATAGTAATGACCAAACTCAATACAGATTATTTGATGATCCACAAAATGATGGAGACACATGGACAGCATTAGGATTAAGTGAAGGACACTTTACTAGAAAAGACCATACAATTAAAGCAAAATTAGAGAAATGGTTTAAAAATCCTATAGGAAACGTATCTGCTAATCCAGGTATATTAGGTGATGAAAAAGTTAATATCCTTTCTAATGTATTCATTAATCAACCTTATAGTGATGAAACATTTGATACTTGGTTAGTTGATATAGATACTACTAACGGTGAGATAGACTTTAACAGTAATGATGAAGCAGGACACTTTGCAGAGATTATAAACAAACTTTACTTTACAACTTCAAATCCAGACAAACGTGGACTTACAACTGTTAAAACAAATATAGAATTATTAACAACTGCCGCTCAAGAAAGTGGACAGTCAGTAAGTACGTTTACTCAACCACAACAATTATCGATTGGTACAGGTAACGTAACACTTACTAATTTAGGATCAGATGCAAGTATATATGATACACTATTTGTTGATTATTCACTTGTGGGTACAACACTAGATCCAAGTAATGCAAACGTGTCAAGATTCTACAATAGAGTAGGTACACTTATGTATCATGGTAACCCAAGTGCTGATGTAGATGCAAATGGTGTTGCTAATGGTGTTGTAACAATAAATGATATATCTACAGAAAACAAAGATGCTAACATTTCAGGTAATTTAACATTCTCAGCAAGTATGGCAAATGGTACTATTAGCATTGGTTGTAACAATGACCTTACACCTACAACAAGTAATGTTGTAATGAAGTACATTGTGCGTAGATGGAAATCACAGTAGACAGTAAACAATGTTTGAAAAAACTACCGACGTCACTCGTCGTTTGAATCAGTGGAGAGAACTTAGACATAACGCAACTAGCGAACAAGAAGTTCTTGAAGCATTTTCCCAAGTAAAAATACTACCAAGATATTTAGATTATTGGACTCCAAAAGACTGGCCCAATCCATTTGAGATTATAGAGCATGGGTACTTTTGTGCAACAGGAATTGCTATACTTTTGTACCAAACTTTAGGCAATTTAAAATACCTAAATCCTAGTGAAACTACCTGGAAAGTGATAAGTAATCATGTTACAGGAAATGATGGAGCGGTGTTTATACATGCTGAAAAGGTGTATAATTTAACACCAGGTCAGACTAATAATTTAGATGAGTTGGTGGCGAATTCTATTACTCTTAAAGAGTTTAAAAATCTTTACATTCCTCTAATATAATACTTGACGCTTTTGTCGTTTGGTGTTATACTATCATAGAACAAACAAAAATAGGACAAACACATGCAGGTACAAAAAAGAGATGGACGACTTGAAGACTTGAACATCGACAAGTTGCACAAAGTCGTTATGTATGCCTGTGAAGATATTACAGGTGTAAGTGCAAGTCAAGTAGAAATAAACAGCCAAATTCAGTTCTTTGATTCCATAAAAACAGAAGACATCCAAGAGACACTTATCAAAAGTGCGGCAGACCTTATTTGCGAAGAAACACCTAACTACCAATTTGTTGCAGGTAGATTAATTAACTACCATTTGCGTAAAATGGTTTACAATCAATTTGAGCCACCATGTTTGTGTGATATTGTGCAGAAAAATATTGATGAAGGTTTTTATGATGCAGAGTTTACAGAATTATTTACTAAAGATGAAATTAATGAGTTACAAAGTTTTATAGACCATACTAGAGATGAATATCTAACTTATGCGGCTATGGAACAATTCCGTGGAAAGTATCTAGTACAAAATAGAGCAACAGGTAAAATATATGAAACACCACAAGTAGCATATATGATGATTGCGGCAACATTGTTTGCAAAGTATCCTGCAGATACAAGAATGTCTTACATCAAAAGATATTACGATGCTATTTCACGTTTCAAAATTTCTTTGCCAACACCAGTTATGGCTGGAGTTAGAACACCTCAAAGACAGTTTAGCAGTTGTGTATTAATTGAAACTGATGATAGTTTAGATAGTATCAATGCAACAAGTAGCAGTATTGTAAAGTATGTAAGTCAAAAAGCAGGTATTGGTATAGGTGCAGGAAGAATTAGAGCAATAGGTTCCAAGATTAGAAGTGGAGACGCAACTCATACAGGAGTTATTCCTTTTTACAAGTTATTCCAATCAGCAGTTAAGTCTTGCAGTCAAGGTGGTGTAAGAGGCGGAGCCGCTACATTATATTATCCTATTTGGCATTTAGAAATTGAAGACATGCTTGTACTTAAAAACAATAAAGGTACAGAAGATAACCGTGTACGTCATATGGACTATGGTGTACAATTTAATAAATTAATGTATGAAAGATTAATCGAAGGCGGTAATATCACTTTATTCTCCCCACATGATGTACCAGAAGTATATGATGCATTCTTTAATGACCAAGATAAATTTAAAGAACTATATGAACAAGCAGAACGTAAAACAAGTATTAAAAAGAAAACTGTTCCAGCAGTAGATTTGTTTAGTTCGTTTGTGCAAGAAAGAAAAGACACAGGAAGAATATACTTACAAAACGTTGACCATGCAAACACACATGGAGCATTTTTAGAAGATGTTGCTCCTATTAAACAAAGTAATTTATGTTGTGAGATTGATTTACCAACAAAACCTTTAAATGATATAAATGATCCAGAAGGTGAAATTAGTTTGTGTACTTTAAGTGCAGTCAATTGGGGTGCCATTAAGAGTTTAGAGTCTATGGAAAACGTTTGTGATTTAGCAGTTAGAGGACTTGATGAACTATTGGATTATCAAGAATATCCTGTTGAAGCGGCAAGACGTAGCACAATGAATAGACGCCCATTAGGTATTGGTATAATTAATTTTGCATATTGGATGGCTAAAAATAGTAGTACATATCAAGAACCAGATTTAGAAATGGTAGACACATGGGCAGAAGCATGGAGTTATTATTTGATAAAAGCAAGTGCCGATTTGGCAGTTGAAAAAGGTGCATGTCCTAAGAGTGATGAAACAAAATATGGACAAGGATTAACACCTAACCAAACATACAAAAAAGATGTAGATGAATTAGTTAAACATACAGAACGTGCAGATTGGAAATCTTTGAGAAAACAGTTAAAAGAAACTGGTATTAGAAACAGTACATTAATGGCATTGATGCCAGCAGAAACGTCTGCACAAATTAGTAACAGTACAAATGGCATTGAGCCACCAAGAAGTTATGTTAGTATCAAACAAAGTAAGCACGGTGTACTTAAACAAGTAGTACCAGGCTTTCCAAGATTAAAAAATAAGTATGATTTATTATGGGATCAGAAGTCACCCGAAGGATATCTTAAGATTATGGCAGTCCTACAAAAGTACATTGACCAGGGGATTTCGGTAAATACATCTTACAATCCACAACACTTTGAAGAAGAAAAAGTTCCTATGAGTTTGTTGTTACAACATCTTATCATGTTTTATAAATATGGTGGTAAACAGTTGTACTATAACAACACACACGATGGACAAGGTGAGATTGATATTAACCAAATGAATGCAGAAGCAAATGTTCCTACATTCATAGAATCAACTGAAACTTTATTAGATGAGGACGATTGCGATAGTTGTAAGATATAATGACAGTATTTAACGCAAAAAATAAAAAACATCATACAAAAGCAAAAATGTTTTTGGACCCTAACGGCGGAGTTAATGTCCAAAGATTCGATGTGGTCAAATATAAACAGTTTGAAAAGTTGACTGAAAAACAACTTGGATTCTTTTGGAGACCTGAAGAAGTTGATATTCTCAAAGATGCAAAAGACTTCAAAGAACTTACAGACTTTGAAAAACATATTTTTACAAGTAATTTAAAAAGACAAATACTATTAGATAGTGTGCAAGGTCGTTCACCTAATTTAGCATTGTTGCCTGTAGTAAGTGTTCCTGAATTAGAAACTTGGATTGAGACATGGGCTTTTAGTGAAACAATTCACAGTAGAAGTTATACACATATTATTAGAAATGTATATCCAGACCCAAGTAAAGTGTTTGATGAAATGTTAAACATCAAAGAAATCACTGATTGTTCTGATGCTATCACAGAAAACTATGACAAACTTATAGAGCAAAATCAAGCAAGAGAACGTGGCTTACAAAGTTATGATGAATATGAACATAAAAAAGCATTGTACAAATGTATTATGAGTGTAAACATATTAGAAGGTGTACGTTTTTATGTATCATTTGCATGTAGTTGGGCATTTGCAGAACTTAAAAAAATGGAAGGTAATGCAAAAATTATTAAATTGATTGCTAGAGATGAAAATGTACACTTAGCAAGTACACAACAAATGCTTAAAATCTTACCACAAGATGATAAAGACTATGAAAAAATTGCTAAAGAATTAAAAGAAGAATGTACTCAAATGTTCCTTGATGCAGTTGAACAAGAAAAAACATGGGCAGATTATTTGTTCAAAGACGGTAGTATAATTGGTCTTAATGCAGAACTGTTAAAACAATACATAGAATTTATAGCAGGTAAACGTATGAGAGCAGTACAATTAGAGTCTCCATTTAATACTGGAACAAATCCTTTACCTTGGACTCAAGCATGGATTACTGGCGGTAGTGTACAAGTAGCACCACAAGAAACAGAAATAAGCAGTTATGTAATTGGTGGTACAAAACAGGACGTTGACGACAATACATTCAAAGGCTTTTCTCTTTAAAAATGAAATCTGTACAATATTTTCGAGACTTGCCCTATTCAAAACCTGATATATCTTTTAGATTTTACGAAACAACTGTTTTAGACAAAAACACTTTTCCTGATTATGTCAAAGAAGAACTATTGTTAGACGAAAATAGCATAGTTACTATTGAAGCAGTAAAAGGAGAAACGCCAACTCACACAGATGTTCCGCCAAGACAAGCACATCTCATATACTATATTTCAAATAATCCTATGACAGTTACAACAACATATGGTACTTTTGTGTTAAATTATGGCGATAGTATGGTCATAGACAGCACTAGTGAACATAGTGGAAGTGTTGGAGATATGCAAAAAGGTAGGTTTTTTGCTATAGATTATGGTAAAAACTACTTTCAAACCCAAGAAATATACGAAAAAATTACCAAAAAAACCGGCAAAAAAGGTTGACATTGACCCCAAAATCACCTATAATATATACATAATTTGTTAAAAAGGTAGGAGTTTTATGGCAACATTAGTAATACAAACACAATATAGAGAGAACTATGCGTTTCATAACGAAGACTATAAGCATGGTGTTTCTGAACCTTATTGGAAATTTAAGGGTGGTTCTACTTACTTTGTTGACAATCTTACTTCTGAGCAAATTAATAAGATTGCCCAGGAAGGCATTCCAACTTTAACAAAGTTGATTGAGTATTCTAACGAAGCATCTGAGGAATATATCCTGGATTGGGAGATTCGTGACCTTGGTAAAAATGGCGACGGAAAAGGTCCAATTTGCGAACCTTGGGAATGTCCAATACAGTTCTATTATGAGGACAAGCAATGGAAGTGTCGTACCCATCACACTCCCGATCCTGAATATACTTGGTGGAATCCTGCTATTACAGGTAGAGCAGAGCAATGGATACCTGGTGTAGGTGCTACTAGAAATGATTATCAATGTCAATACAAAACCAAAAATGGTTGGTTTGACCAAAAAGATGCACAACTAAAAGCGGAGATTAACGAAGCCGCATAACAACATGACAAATAAACAGAAGAAGCAAATGCACAATTTTGTGCAAACCACATTAAAAATTGTGGGTTGTTCTTTATTGTTTCTTGGTCTTACAATGAGTTTAGGTATTTCATATAATCCTCACATGGAACTATATGCATATCTAATGTTGTTTGGAGGTACAGTTATTGTAATGGTACATAGTCTTAGAGGGCATGACCATTTATATTTGCTAGTATCTAGTGCAGGTTTTTTATTAGTTAGTAATGCTTTCTTAGGAACAGAAACTGCAATCATGTTAGCAGACAGTTATGGTATTGCACTAACTGAAGAACAGACTTGGTTTGCAAAATATGGCAAACTTTTTGTCGAAATATTAAAGGCTATATCTTAAATTAGATAAATAATTGTGTATAATTTACACACATAATGTAAGTTATACACCATAAGACATGGTTTAAAAGTCTATTTACAATCGTTCATTCACTCTAAATGTAGCAGTGAACGGAAGTAGGTAACCTGAAAACCTCTTACGAAAG
>Ga0163110_10000988_pt1 | contig 14107 bp, 15 predicted proteins | sample CRUFie1St17metaG_FD_108703 | JGI IMG/M metagenome (GOLD analysis project Ga0163110, IMG submission 108703) | Marine microbial communities from the Costa Rica Dome - CRUD Field 142mm St17 metaG | ecosystem: Environmental > Aquatic > Marine > Oceanic > Photic zone | place: Costa Rica: the Eastern...
GACTTCCGAGATATTTGTGATGCAAAAATTATGGGCGCTAAATGTGTGCTACTGATTGTCGCTGCGCTAGAGCAAATGTTACTCGCAGAATTCATTGAATTTTGTGAAGGTTTAAATCTGGATGCTTTGGTTGAGACACATGATGAAGCTGAAGTTGAGATCGCCCTCAATGCTGGAGCAAAAATGGTAGGAATCAATCAACGAGATCTTAAAACTTTCAAAGTTGATCAGAAGCGAGCCTTACGCGTTGTCAGTGAGATTCCTGATCATATAGTTAAGGTGGCCGAAAGCGGGATCAGGTCGTTACTAGACGCAGAACCTTTAAAAGCTGCAGGATTTCATGCAGTCTTAATAGGTGAATCTTTGGTGAAATCTGATTTTCCAGGTCAACTGATTATGCAATTGCGTAACCTCTGAAACGAAACCTTTCCTTGCGCAATAATTTCCGATAACGTCAAATTATGTTCGTAAAGATATGTGGGATAACTAATGAAGAGGATGCATTATTATCAATAGCCGTGGGGGCAGATGCACTCGGTTTTAATTTTGTCAATGGATCAAAACGAAAGATAGCTACACAACGAGCTGCTGAGATAGCCCGAAGGTTACCTCCCGACGTCTTAACAGTGGGAATCTTCCAAAATGACTTGCCTGAAAGAGTAATTTCGGTAATCAATGAAACTGGCTTAATGGCGGCACAATTACATGGTGTGGAAACTGCTGAGAGTGTTAAACGTATCAAACAAGAGGTTCGTACCGTTTTTAAAGCAGTGTCGGCAGGGTCCCAAGCATTCTATAATGCAAGAGAGTTTGGTGCTGACGCAGTACTAGTCGATTCAGAAACGCCTGGCGAGGGTGAAATTTTTGATTGGCAAATGGCAGAAAATGCGCCTGATGGAGTCTCGTTAATCCTTGCAGGTGGGTTAACGCCTCAAAATGTTAGTGAAGGGATCCGAAAAGTCCGTCCCTGGGGCGTTGACGTTGCGTCAGGAGTGGAACGTAAGGCTGGAATTAAAGACCCCATATTGGTTAGGGATTTTATTAAAGAGGCAAAGAAAACTAGTCACAACCTACAATCTTTAGACAATAATAGTGACCAAGCAGATAACCCCTACGATTGGAAAGAGGATCCAACATGGCGATGACGGACCCGCTGGATAATGGACGTTTCGGTAATTTTGGCGGAATGTTTGTCCCAGAGACGCTAATTCCAGCTTGTCAAGAGTTAGAAAAAGCATTCAGAGAAGCATGGGGATCAGAAGAGTTTCGGAACAAGCTCAGCGCACTGCTCAAGGATTATGCAGGCAGGCCATCTCCAATCACAGAATGTGAGAGGATATCGGACGAGCTTGGCTACAAAGTACTTCTCAAACGAGAAGACCTAAACCATACGGGCTCACACAAGATCAATAATGTACTAGGTCAAGCGTTGCTGGCTAAACGTATGGGAAAGTCTCGACTCGTGGCAGAAACCGGAGCAGGGCAACACGGTGTAGCGACAGCAACAGCAGCCGCCTTGTTCGGGATGGATTGTGTCGTCTACATGGGTGAAGTAGACATTGAAAGGCAGAAGTTAAACGTATTTCGAATGCGCCTATTGGGCGCTGAAGTCAGACCTGCCTTATCGGGAAGTAGAACATTGAAAGACGCAATAAACGAAGCTATGAGAGATTGGGTAGCTACCGTTGAAGAGTCTCATTACTGTTTGGGATCTGTAATGGGTCCTCACCCATATCCTTGGATGGTTAGAGAATTTCACCGAGTTATTGGGCTTGAAGCTTATTCCCAATGTCAAGACATACTTGGAAGTACTCCTGACGTGGTGACCGCTTGTGTCGGTGGCGGGTCCAATGCTTTAGGAATATTTTCAGGATTCGTCGACACAGATGCCGAGCTTGTAGGGGTTGAACCAGCTGGAGGAGCTGCTGTAGCGCGTGGTATTCCTGGAGTCGTCCATGGGTCATTGTCTTACTTGCTTCAGGACGAGTGGGGTCAAGTACTTGAAGCAGAATCAATCTCGGCAGGATTAGATTACCCAGGTATAGGACCAGAACACGCTCACTTAGCTGAGACTGGTAGAGCAAGATACGAAAAAGTTAATGACAAAGAGGTAGTTGACGCATTTCAACTTTTAGCTAGAACTGAGGGAATTATCCCCGCTCTAGAGCCTGCTCACGCACTTGCATGGATGAGTCGAGAACGAGAATATTTATCGGGTAAAACTGTTTTGCTAAATCTTTCTGGCCGCGGGGACAAAGATGCGATACAGATGATGGAAGTACTTGGATGACCTTTCGTGATGAGGGAATTGAGGATACGCTTCTTCAGACAATTGCAGCTGGGCGAAAATGCCTTGTTCCCTACATTACAGGTGGGTTTGATGGCTATTTGGAGGCTATTTCAGCTGCAGCTGAAGCAGGCGCCGATGCAATAGAAATAGGCATCCCGTTTTCAGACCCTGTCATGGATGGCCCGACAATTCAAGCCGCAAATGATATAGCCCTCTCTTCTGGAGTGACGCCCTTACAAATAATCAACGAAGTAGCTTCATTGGATGTAGATATTCCACTTGCAGTCATGACTTACTACAATGTCGTCTACAGGTTTGGTCTAGAAAGATTCGCTGCAAATCTGAGTGAGGCTAAAATATCAGGAGTCATTCTTCCCGATCTTCCTTTGATCGAGGCCAACTCATGGAAGAACGCTGCAGATACGGAGAACAGAGAAGCAATTCTGTTCGCTGCACCCACCACAACTCAAGAGCACCTAAAAAAAGTTTGTGAGGAAACGAGAGGCTTCGTATATGCTGTCGGATTACTGGGCATAACAGGCGCACGGAAAGAATTAGCCGAAAGTGCGAAAATAATTGCAAGCCGTTGCAAAGAAATAACCGAAAAACCAGTCTTGGTAGGGGTAGGCATTGGGACACCTGATCAGGCTGCGGAGGTTTCAAAGGTATCTGATGGTTGTATCGTCGGATCAGCACTAGTACAGAAGTTATTGGATGGTGGGGGGGCAGAAGCCGTCGGGCAATTAGTCTCAGAATTCCGCTCAGCGCTTGATAACGACTAAAAGTAGTTCTTTTTGGGCAAAATCTTAAAAAAAGTTACTTCTATTGCTTGCCCCTAAATGCCCTGTTCAGAAGTATTTTTCTTCATTGATAACTAGTTTTTTTTCGTTGTAATGTAACTATCGTCACACTAAAGGCAGAAAAGAGCTAAATTAGTGGTAGCCAAGCTAATCAACCATGTTGAGGATCTTGGTCCGTTGTTTAACTTAAACAAGGAGCTTTCAAAATTATGATGGCAATGTTTGTCACACTTATTATCATGGGAATGCTGTTGCAAGGCGTAATTGCAGTGCTAGACAGTATTCTTGATGTCGCTGGAGTCGGAGGATTGCTTAAGGGCATTCCCGTCATTGGCGCTAACCTATCCCTAATTTGGGCTTATCTGTTTGTGGTAATCACAGATGCATCCGTTGCTGGATACGGAGTCGACACTGAAATTCTCAGTCTAGGTGACTTCGGTTCAGACCTTGCTCTTGCAATTACCATTCTCGCTTTCGGCCCAATCAAAGATGCAGCAATTTCTGCTCTAGGCAAGGGAGTCGGAAGGTAAAACTTCTTAAAGTTAGGGGCTACCTCCGGGTAGCCCCTAATTTTTTTGTTCAAAATGTGGCCAAATTAAGCACAGGTTCTCAAAGTAACGCCGTTATTCAGCTATTTTTTCACGAATGATCCACATTTAGCCTTACAACAGTGTAATTTAGCCATATACACATTAAGTGTTAACTGCTTAGGGATAAGCCCAGAGCATAGGAGGAAAATATGAATAAGTCAGAACTGTGTGCTGCAATTTCAGGTAGCACTGGCGTTAGCCAAAGTGATGTTGACAAAGTCCTAAAAGGGCTCGAAGAAACCGTTACAAGCGCAGTTTGCGCAGGCGGTGACAAGATTGTACTGAGCGGTTTTGTTACATTCGAACGAGGACACCGTGCAGCACGATCCGGAAGGAACCCACAAACAGGGGAGACAATCCAGATTGCCGCAGCAAATACCATTAAAATCTCTGCAGGTTCTAAGCTCAAAGCAGCAGCCAAAGCTTCAACCTGATCTTTGATGTTTAACTGTTAGGGGCCGTCTACGACGGCCCCTAACGCAGTTTTAAGATAAAAACTTATGAGCTTTCCAGAACCAACCCTTATTCTTCCACATAAAGACCCCTTCTTGTTTATCTCAGAGATCACTGACCTTGTTCCAAGTGAATCTGCAGAAGGATTATGGATTCTCGAAGGAAACGAATATTTTTTCAAAGGTCACTTTCCTGGCCGCCCAACGCTACCAGGTGTTTTGATGTGCGAATCTATTGCACAATTAGGAGCCTACGTTGTCCTTCAAGACAATCGCTTTAAGAATAAATTACCGCTCTTCGGAGGAATAGAAAATGCGCGATTCAGACAACAAGTCATTCCAGGGGACACACTCAGACTTCGAGTTGAAGTACTTCGGCTATCAGCTCGAGGAGGAAAAGCTTTTGGCGAAGCGTTCGTCAACGATCAATTAGCCTGTTCAGCTGAGATAATGTTTATCGCTGTTGATAAGTAATAGATTTAAGCTGGGCCAATCACGATTGAACCATTATGGCCACCAAATCCAAATGAATTACTGATAGTTGGTCCAGGAGTCCAAGAAATTGAATCAGAATAAACAAGGTTCAAGTCTCCGAATTCTGGATCAAGTTCCGTTGTCCCATGAGTCATCGGGATAATTTCATGGAACATTGAGAGAATAACTGCAACTGCTTCTAATGCACCCGCAGCACCCAACGAGTGCCCTGTAACACCTTTAGTTCCTGTAACAAACGGATCCGAATTCGCAAAAACATTCGAAATAGCTTCCGCTTCTGCGGCATCATTCAGGGGCGTTGACGTGCCGTGAGCATTTATTTGTCTAATGTCACCTGGTGCTAATCCAGCATCATTAAGTGCCGCTTCCATACATCTAATGGCACCATTTCCCCCTGGTGCTGGTGCCGTTATGTGATGGGCATCAGCGGTACTCCCTGAGCCAAGCAGTTCAGCGACCACATCTGCTCCTCTTGAAATTGCGTGATCCCAGTCTTCCAAGACAAGAACTCCCGCTCCTTCAGATTGCATAAAACCATCTCTGTGAGTGTCAAATGGTCTACTTATTCCTTCAGTTGACACTGCAGTCATATTAATAAAGCCTTGAGTACCTATAGGTGTCAGAGTAGCTTCAGCTCCTCCAGCGACCATGGCTTTAACTTTCCCAGACCGAATTAGTTCAGCTGCTCGCCCTATAGAGTGAGTCCCTGCTGCACAAGCTGTTACGATCGTTTCGCACGGCCCTTGAAGGCCGTATTTCATAGAGACACTTGCAGAGGCAGCATTTGCCATCATCATAGGAACGAGGAAAGGAGAAACTCTACGCGGACCTTTGTCTAGAAGAACCTTAACCTGGTCTTCAAGCGTGCCTAATCCACCTACACCCGTACCTATCATTGATCCAACCGTAGTAGGGTCAGTTATGAAGTCCCCCGCCTGAGCGATGGCTTCGTGAGCGGCGGCGAGAGCAAGTTGCTGGAACCTGTCAGCTCTACGTGCCTCTTTAGCATTATCATCAAAGAATGGAAGTGGATCAAAGTCTTCAATTAAAAACCCATTCTTTGGAACTCCATTGAGTAAGGAATTCCAAAATTCCTCCTTACCAATACCAGCGCTACTAACAACGCCTACACCGGTTACGGCAATCCGCGCTTTCATTACAATTTGCTAGATATAAGCTTAAAAGCATCACCTATCGTTGGTAAGTCCTGAAGTTCTTCTTCTTCGACAGTTATGTCAAACTCTTCTTCAAGTTCCATAACTAGCTCTACCAAGTCCAGGCTGTCAGCGTCCAAATCCTCAGCAAATTTGGCTTCTGGAGTTACTTGATCAGCTTCTACTGACAAGACATCCACAGCGCATCGCTTAAATCGTTCAAAGTTTTCATCGCTCATTTTAGTTTCCCTTTCGTTATGTACATCTTAGATCTTAAGAAATGCCAAGTCCGCCATCAACAGGGATAATAGCCCCTGTAATGTAGCCCGCATCTTCACTTGCTAAAAAAGACACTGCGGAAGCTACTTCGTTGACCTCACCAAATCTACGAAGTGGAACAGAGCCTAGAATTGATTCCTTTTGCTTATCGGATAAGGACGAAATCATATCAGTTTTGATCGGTCCGGGAGCCACAATATTTGTCGTTATGTTCCTTGATGCAAATTCCTTAGCTAACGATCTCCCGAATCCCACAAGTCCAGATTTGGACGCTGCATAATTTGCTTGACCAGATTGACCCGCAGATGCCACGACCGAAGATATTAATATGACTCGACCCCATTTTTTCTTCATCATTGGTTTAATTGCTCGCTTGGCCAGCCGGTAGGCAGAGATCAAGTTTGCTTCAATAACTGATATGAAATCATCATCAGACATCCTCGGTAGTAGATTGTCTTTTGTGATGCCCGCATTTGCTACAAGGACCTGAACAGGACCATATTTTTCTTCTACCAAAGTAAAGGCAGATTCTATGCTCTCTGGCACAGTGATATCGCATGAAACAGAATGGAATTCTGCGTCTTCGGCTGGCGAGGATCGATGAGTTCCTACAACGGTAAAGCCATCATCATGAAGCTTCTGAGCAATCGCAAATCCGATACCTCGATTCGCTCCGGTAACAAATGCAACTTTACTCATGTAGATCCACCCCAATTCACGATGGCGCTGGCTGCCGTCATCCCGGCTCCGAATCCGACTAGAAGAAGATTATCACCTTTTTGGATTCTTCCATCTTGGACAGCGTCAACTAGTGCCAGAGGAATGGAAGCAGAAGAGGTGTTACCAGTTTTGTGAAGGACAGAAACAGACTTCTCCATCGGTATTTTTAGTCTTTTCATAGCGCTTTCAATGATTCGGATATTTGCTTGATGCGGAATCACAAAAGCAATATCTTCGGGATTTAAGCCAGCATTTTTGATAGAAGTGAGTGCAGAATCTGTCATAGCGATTACAGCTTTCCTGAATACTTCTTGGCCTGACATCACAATGGTTCCACCGATTTCGGCGTGAAGAATGTCTTTAAGGGAGCCATCGCAACTTAATTCCCACCCTAGAAGGGCACTTTCCCCGCGAGAGGCCTCTATTACGAAAGCACCTGCCCCATCGCCAAATAGAATTGCTGTAGAACGATCCTCCCAGTCAGTTATTCTTGAGAGTGTCTCAGACCCGATAACTAGAATGCGTTTATTCCCAAGGGCAAGCATTCCGAAACCAGTTACTAAAGAATATACAAAACCGCTGCAAGCAGCATTAAGATCCATCGCTCCACATTTAAGCCCAAGAAGGTGTTGAACCATAGCAGATGTTGCTGGAACTTGGTCATCTGGTGTAGTGGTTGCCAAGATGAGCAAGTCAATTTCCTCCGGAGAGCATTCAGCGATTTTGAGTGCATCTGTTGCTGCTTGAACAGCTAACCCTGCTGTTGTTCCGCCAATTCTTCGCTCCGAAATCCCTGTGCGCTCTTTGATCCATTCATCGGAAGTATCCATTCGAGAAGCAAGGTCGTGATTTGTTATAAGATCACTTCCTAAAGCGGTTCCCCAGCCGATGATTCGACCGCCGTTATTCGTATTAAATGCCATTATTTGATGACCCGAAGCCATGCTATGGGCTGACTTGAAGTTACTCTTTCGCCTTCAACAGCAAGGAAACCTTGGATTTCTCCAGAAAAGGCGCTTCTTACTTCAGTTTCGTTCACGTGACCTAAAAGAAACCCTGTTTTGATCTCTTTACCGATTAAATCGGTATCTGTTGGTGTAAAAATTCCTGCACAGGGACTTACGACAAGGCGTTCGGTAGCAAACAGATGCTCGCCTTCGAGTGCATCCGGTGCAGAGGATTGTTGCCCTGCGATCGTTTCTAACAATTTGTCCACATCGCCCGGAGAACTGATAGATATGGTCATTGAATCCTTAAGAGTTCTTTTTGCCATGCCTGTTAAGACAGAGCCTGGCCCTATTTCAACGAAAGTGGTGAAGCCTAACCCTGCCAATTGATGCAAAATTTGCTTCCACCGAACTGGGCTGGTTAATTGCGAAGATAAGAGGGCAGGCCATTCTTTGCCATTTTCATGACCGATTGCATCAACATTTGCAAAGACGGGATGATCGGGTGATCGAAACTCTACACTATCAATTGCGTTACGAAGCCGCTCGCGAGCAGGTTCCATGTATGGAGTATGAAATGCACCTGAAACTGGGAGCTTCATGGCACGTTTAGCACCTAATTCCTTCGCTACTTCCGAAGCGGATTCAATTCCAGAATAGGACCCAGCAATTACAACTTGCCCTGGTGCATTGTAGTTGGCAACCCATACATCATCATCGACTCTATGGCACGCGCTTTCAACTAATTCATCGTCCAGTCCTAGTATTGCAGCCATAGTTCCTTCATGGGATTCGGCACAAACTTGCATGGCAGCGCCTCGTTCGGTAACAAGTTTCACAGCGTCATCAAAATCTAAAGCTCCAGAAGCAGTCAGGGCAGTGTATTCCCCCAAGCTATGTCCGGCATGGGCTGCAGCTTCAACTCCTACACGTTGTAAAGCATCAAAGATGACCATTGAAGTCAGAAAGGTAGCTAACTGAGCGTTTTTTGTCTCTTTTAGCTCTGCATCGTTTGTATCAAGTAGTAGGGCAGATAGATCTCTGCCGGAGATTGATGAAGCATCCTGAACTAATTCCCATGAGGGATGGTTCACCCACTCTTGGCCCATGCCCTCTTTCTGCGACCCTTGTCCGGGATAAGTAAAAACAATCATTATCTAACCTCCAATGACTGTAATTGTTTTGACTCTCAACTGTGTGTTTTTTCACTTTTATTTTATAAAACTTCAATCTTCTCTAATTCTGGAGTTGTTTCGTTGCAATAATGCCAATATGGCTGTCCTTTGCTGAAGTAAGGAGTTAACTTGACAAACATTGCTTTGCCATCAGGTTTGGTAGACTAGCATTCTGCCCGGGTGGCGGAATCGGCAGACGCGGGGGATTCAAAATCCCTTTCCCTTAGGGGAGTGCGGGTTCAAGTCCCGCCCCGGGCACAAAAAATATATACGATAGTAATTGTTAGATAATCGTTAACTTGCGAATTTATGGAATCCAGCTTTATTGATACTTTTCTGGCAATCTATTCTGGCAGGTTAACTGTTGTATGATACGGCTGTGCCTCAAAGATTACTTAAGAAGAAACTGGCAGACACTTCTCTTCGTTTACGACAGTTGCAGGAAGAATTGAAGGTTGCCGAAGAACAGCTTACACATTTCTCTGATGAAGCTGATGAGGCGAGATTGCGGTCATTGGTTTCGGAGACGCCTTTAGCTGAGCAAAAGCATCGAGAGGCAAATAAGCATGCCGAATCTATGCGGAAACACAAAGATATGCTACAAAATGAAATTGAGCGTGTTGAAGCGCTACAGGACGAATTATTAGACCAATTGGAGCCCAAAAATGGCTAAAACGATTACGGTCGTAATTGCTGAAGACGAGGCAATAATCAGGTTAGATTTAAAGGAAAGCCTTGAGGCTGAAGGTTACGCTGTTATTGGTGAAACGGGCCGTGGTGATGAGGCGATTGATCTTGTGAGGACGCTGCAACCTGATTTAGCTATCCTTGATATCAAAATGCCTGGAATGAACGGTATAGACGTAGCGAAGGTTATTTCAGATGAGGGTTTGTCTGCAGTAATTCTCCTTACAGCCTTTAGTCAGCAAGATTTAATTCAGGAGGCGAGCAATGCTGGTGTTTTGGCATATCTTGTAAAGCCTTTTCAGAGAAGTGATTTAGTCCCTTCTATAGAGCTTGCGTTGGGCAGGTTTAAAGAAATTTCAGGCTTAAAGCAAGAGGCGATAATGCTCAGGGAAAGCTTGGAGGCAAGAAAGTTAATTGATCGTGCCAAGGGGTTATTGATAGATAAATACGGTCTCAAAGAAAGTGATGCGTACAGGTATCTACAAAAGAAAGCAATGGAAGATAGGACCACCATAAAAGCCGTGGCAGAAGATATTCTCACAGATACTTCTCACTTAGACTTGGGTTCCTCAGAGAAAATGGAAAAATAGTATTATGAAAAAGCTTATGTTGCTCGATGGGAATTCCCTTGTCTATCGAGCCTTCTTCGCGTTAAGTCAAGCAGATATGAGGACTTCAAGTGGAGACCCTACCGGAGCGATTTATGGTTTCCTAACAATGCTCTTTACCTTAATGACGGATCATAAGCCTGATGGTCTAGCTGTAGCCTTTGACTTGCCGCACCCTACCTTTAGGCATGAAAGGGTAGAAACCTACAAAGCAGGTAGGGCAAAAACACCCGATGACCTCTTGGAACAGTTACCAAAGATAAAGCAAATCTTACCTTCTATGGGAATTCAGACTATTGAGCTGCAAGGTTATGAAGCTGATGATATTTTGGCCACTCTTGCAACGCAAGCAAGAGAGGCCAAAATAGAAGTAATCGTTATAACTGGAGATAGGGATAGTTACCAACTAGTCGAGGATCCTTATATAAAGGTTCTGTATAACCGAAAAGGAGTCTCGGATTATATCTTGTTTGACGAAGAAGGTATCAGGGAGCGAACAGGTGTAGTGCCCGGTGATTATGTTAAATACGCAGCTCTTAGAGGTGATAAATCAGATAATCTCCCTGGAGTTCCCGGAGTGGGGGAGAAAACTGCTGCGAAGTTAGTGAACGAATTCGGAACTTTAGATGCAATATTCGAATCGGCTGATCAACAGAAGCCGAAACTGAAAGAGAATTTACTTTCGAATAAGGATTTAGCTCGTCTAAATGAGGAGGTGATGACTCTAGTCAGGGATGTCCCGCTTGGGGTTGAGGTGCAGAGCCTTAAAGTTGGTGAATTTGATGACGAAGCCACACAAGTATTTTTTCAGGATCTTGAACTCCGAACACTTATGGCAAAGTTGAATGATGTGTTTGGAAGCTCCTTAACTCTAGCAGACTCCAATGGTGACCAATTGGATCTAGATTTAGCAAATGATTGTGTGACTTTAGCTGACAGCACTGACTTGAAATCCCTGCTAAATGAAATAATGCACTCAAAAATCCCCGTAGCTCTTTCGGCGAGTTGGGAAGCAGAGCCAGGGCTACCCTCAGGTTTCGCATTAGGTCGTGACCCTTCCGTCGGTGAGTCAGCATGGTTTCCTTATAGGTATCTTGAAGATAGAGAAATCGCTAACGAGTTTAAACAATTTCTCCAACGCGATGAGGGAGTTATAGGTCATGGGCTAAAGAAAGTAATTCGTTCTCTTCTTGTGTTGGGTTTCCCTGCTCCCAAAATCGTAATGGACACTGAAGTCGCTGCATATCTACTTAATCCATCCCGAAATTCGTATTTACTTAATGACCTTTTGCAGGAATATGCAAATTTATCCGTTCAGGCAGGAATAGATGTTCCAGAGGGTCAGCTTGATCTTGACTCACAAGGTGATTCTAATATGGAGCAAATCGCAATTGAAGCTGCATCGATTGCTCTTTTGTACAAGCCCTTGGAGGCTCTTATCGAAGAGGAAGGGCTAGGAAAGCTTAATGACGAAATTGAATTACCTCTAATCTATGTCTTAGCTGAAATGGAATTCAGCGGGATACAAGTTGATTTAGAAGGTCTGAAACGGTTAAGAAATCGACTGGAGGACGAAGCCTCAAATGCAAGGGGAAAGATACATGAATTAGCGGGACAAGAATTCAATGTGAATTCAACGAAACAGTTACAGCAGGTTCTGTTCACTGATTTGAACCTAGAGCCTCGAAAGAAAACTAAAACAGGGTTTAGTACAGATGCGCAAACATTAGAGAAAATGAAAGGTGACCATCCGATCATTGAGGAACTTTTAGAGTACAGAGAAGTCGAGAAACTTCGTTCAACATATGGACAAGGTCTTTTGAATGAAGTTGACAATGATGAAAGAATAAGAGCGACTTTTCACCAAACAGTTACTGCTACTGGAAGGTTAAGTTCTGTTAGCCCGAACCTGCATAACATCCCAGTACGAACAGAGAAAGGAAAGGCATTCCGAGAAGTTTTTATAGCTCAGAAGAATCATAAACTCTTAGTGGCGGACTACAACCAAATAGAACTTCGCTGCATAGCCCATTTGTCATCTGACCAAGGGCTCATTAATGCTTTCAACGATGGTCAGGATATCCACACAGCTACAGCGGCTCAAGTATTTGGGATCAATGATGCAGAAGTAACTAAAGCCCAACGAGAAAAAGCAAAGATGGTTAGCTATGGGCTTGCGTATGGAATGGAAGCATATGGGTTGGCGCAACGCTTGGGTATAGAAAATAAAGAAGCCGCGAAAATTTTATCTGATTACTTTTCCGCTTTCCCGTCAGTAAAGGAGTATATGGACAGGGCGGTAAATCAAGCCAAAGAGAGGGGGTTTACAGAAACACTCTTTGGACGGAAACGAAGAATACCTGAACTTAAATCATCAAACTCCAGAGTTCGAAGCGCTGCGGAGCGACAAGCCATGAACGCAGGTATCCAAGGGCTAGCAGCAGATATCTTCAAAGTTGCTTTGGTGAATCTTAGTAAGCGGCTCAAAGACGAGAACCTTCACAGCGCTATAATCCTTCAAGTACATGACGAAGTTATTCTTGAGTGTCCGACGGATGAACTTCCACAAGCAGAGGTACTGACGATAGAGGAGATGGAGTCTGCCTTCGATCTCAAAGTTCCATTAGAGGTAAACATAAGTTCAGGAATGTCATGGGCAGAAGCCAAGTAGCTCTTGAAGATGCTTTAATATGGTGACTTGATATGGATAACCATTGGTTTGAAGCAGCTGCTCAGCACATGGGTGATGCGTACCTTAATTATTCCTTCACAAAAGGAAGTGAGCAAGAGGTTGCATTTCTGCTGAAAGAACTGAAGCTGAAGCCAGGAATGAAATTACTTGACGTAGGGTGTGGACCTGGCCGCCACTCTCATTTATTCGCTAAGGCAGGGATCACTGTCTTGGGGGTTGATATCAGCCAAAAATTTGTTGATATCGCCTCAGCAGCTGAAGTTTCTGGTGCTAGCTTCCTTCGCCTGGATGCAAGAAACATGTACTTTGATCAAGAATTTGATGCAGTGATATCACTTTGTCAAGGAGCATTTGGGTTAGCCGGTGAAACGAATAGGTCCGTTCCCATAGCTGACCCAGATGGGGAAAGCCTAAAAAAAATGTCTCAAGCTCTTGTAGTTGGCGGAAAGGTAGCTTTATCAGCTTTTTCAGCTTACTTTCAGGTTCATTTTCTTGAAGAAGAAAAAGATACGTTCTTCGCTGACCACGGAGTTAATTATGAGCAGGCAACGGTAAGAAATGCATCAGGTGAAGAAATAACCCAAGATTTATGGACCAGCTGCTTCACGCCAAGAGAACTTCGTCTTCTCGCAAGATCCGCTAACTTATCAGTACAGTCGATATGGTCAGTCACTCCCGGAAAGTACAGGAAAACTCTCCCGACACATACCCAAGCAGAGTTGCTTATGATCGCTACCAGAGAAAAATATAGTTAAAAGCAAAGAAATTGTTGGCACTTCTTAAGGTATTGATAACCTAAGAAGTCGTGGAAGTCATTAAATAGACAACCACGACCAATATCGTCTATTAGAAAATAATTAAATGTCAACTATTGAAACAGAATCCGATGCCAACTCTGATGGCTATACTCCCAGAGAAATAGCAGTTAATGACCTTGATGGGAAAACACTTGAAGAAGCTTTCTCAGACTCAATGGTTGAAGTAGAAGATGGGCAACTTGTAGCTGGAACAGTTGTCAAAGTGGATCGAGAAGAAGCGCTCTTAGATATTGGATTCAAATCAGAAGGAGTCATTCCACGGCGAGAACTTTCTCTCAGGAATGACGTAGCAGTTGACGAACATGTAAACGTTGGTAACCAAATTGAAGCTCTAGTTATTCAAAAGGAATATAAAGATGGGCGACTCATTCTTTCAAAGAAAAGAGTGCAATACGAAAAA
>Ga0163110_10000989_pt1 | contig 14106 bp, 10 predicted proteins | sample CRUFie1St17metaG_FD_108703 | JGI IMG/M metagenome (GOLD analysis project Ga0163110, IMG submission 108703) | Marine microbial communities from the Costa Rica Dome - CRUD Field 142mm St17 metaG | ecosystem: Environmental > Aquatic > Marine > Oceanic > Photic zone | place: Costa Rica: the Eastern...
ATAAATGACATGGGTAAAGATTGGTTTGTTATATGTAAGGCTCTTAAATCAAACAAGGGAAAAGAGAAGAGGGTTACAGACTATGTTGAATACCATGATGAAGGTAAAGATTTAATTGTTTATTCTGACAATCTAACCAAGACACAGATACTTGCTATGAAAGAAATTTGCAACAAATATAACTTAGCATTTATAGAGAGATATTATAAGGATGACTAGGGTAGTGAAAAATCCAAAAGTTTTTAGAAATGCCTTGCTTAATTTAGTGTTGGAAATAATTAGGAAGGAAGAACTTAGTGAAGAACAAAAATGTTCATTGATATCTAAGATTGAATTGATTAAAAATTGTGAGCCAATAATTGAACTGGAGAGTTAAATGAAAGATGAATGGTGGAGAGATCAAGATCAGGATGATTCATGGATACAACAACAGCAAGAGGAAGAGCAACAGCAAGTAGAACAACATGAACGCAGTTGATACCCTCAATCTAGAATTAAAGCAAAGAAAGAAAGCTTGGTGGGAATGGCATAAAACTAATCCTAATGTATGGAATATGTTTGAAAGATACACTTTAGAAGCCATACAATCCGGTAGGAAGCATTATTCTCATTGGGCAATAGTAAACCGCATTAGATGGAATAAAGAGATAGAAACGAAAGGTGGTGATTTTAAGATCAGTAATGACTATATAGGATTTTATGCCAGATTATTTCATGCTAAGTATCCGGAACATGATGGTTTCTTTAAACTGAAACCATTGAAAGAAGAAAAAGAAATAGAACAATTAAACTCTAGTGGTATATATGGAGAGCCAAAGTTTAATTTCTAACTAAGTCTGTAAACATATCAGGTATATCTGAAATTTCTTTTAGTTCAGGAACATTCAATAATCTAATATTTCTTTCTATTTCTAATTGATTTATTCTTTCTCTCTTCTCAGAAGGACTCATATCAGAGTTTTCTATATTCTTAATATTCTCTCTAAACTTAGCCAAGTATCTATCAATCCGTAAAATTTCTTTTCTAGTTTTCTGTAAACCTAGATTGTTTTTGAAGTATAATTGTAGTTCATCTCCCCTACCTTCTTTCTTCAATTTGTTTACAGTAGCTTGAAATTTATTGCTTTCTCTTCTTAAATTATAGAATTGTTCTTGTAATCCACCGCCTGTTCTAGATAACAAAAAGCTTTTAAAGAAAGGTAAATCTTCTAGTCTAGGAGTAATAAAATGTCTATCGGTTACTTGCCTTGTTAGCATATCTGATATTTGTAAAACATAAGCACCAATAGAGCCAGTATAACCTTTCATAACATAGTCTATTTTTAGAGGGGATATGTTTGTTGCTTCACCAATCATTCTTGCAAACTCGCTAGTATTTCTTGTTAACTGTAACTGTTCTTGTAATCCCTCTTCCATCCAATAAGGAACAATAGCATTACCGGTAAATGAATTTTTATTATTGTATGCTTCTCTTATGGGTTTTATTATTTGGAAACCAAGAGGGTCAACTTTTAATGTTTGTGTTACACCCCTTTTTAAAGAATTTATAGTATCGTCTAAGTTAGATTCTCCAAAAGCTAAGTCAAGAAATCTCTCAGGCAAAACTTTAGATAAAAATCCAATTTCAAATGCGATTGGTAATCTAACAGGTGGCAAGTTTTTACCTAATGGAACTATAAAATTATCATCTCTAGCTTGTTGTGGTAAAGCTTTATATTCTTCCGTATCAGCAACTAAGGCATAGTAGACACCAGTAATGAAAGCTAAAAATCCTATTCTTGCCATAAATCTTACTCTAATTTTATTAGCTAACTCATTTTGTTGTGATTTAGTTAGCTGTGCTATGTTACCAGAATATTTTCCTGTTATAGCTCTTCCTAGAACATCAATACCTTGTATCCTTGCATTTAAGAATGGAATAGCTGTAGTTACAATCTTCATGTAAGGACTAGCACCCCTTCTATTGAAGTTTATAATTTCTAAACCTTGATAAATAGCTTCTACTTGATCGTTAGTTTCTTCAAGAATTTTATCATAGACACCTTTTCTTGTAGCACCATCTGATCTTACAGTTGCTCTACCAAGACCATCCCAAATTTTTCCAACTACACTCAATGGCTTTATACTTCCATCTTTATCGAGCATACCTTGTTTTTCTATTTCTTTTTGTAATTGTTTTTTAAGACCTTGTTGGTCTAGACTTGCATCATATCCTCCAATAATTCCAGCTCTTTCTAACTCAGATAGATCAGAAGTAAAGTTTTTAAATGTATCTATGAATGGAGTAAAATCGACACCTGAAGTTGCCCATGCTGAAATAGTATCTCGCATCATGTTTCGCATCATAAATGCTGGATCACGAGTAACAAGCTCTCTCAAGACTGATGAAGGCATACCAAGTATTTCCATAAAACCAGCAGGATTATAAACACCTAATGTTTGTAATCCATCAATTAAAATAGGATCAGCTACTCTATATGTAACCTGTTCTCCATCCTCGAATATGGTAACTAAATCTCCATGATTTCTTACTTGATTACGATTAACTACTTCTGCTAATTTAGCACCTGCATAAAAATTCATTAATCTAGCCATGCCTTCATTCTTCATTGAAGCAGTTAGTATTGATAAAATATTTCTAGATATTGCTTCTAATGGTGCTGGCTCTATAGCTTCTTCGCTACCTTTTAATTTTATATTTAAAGGATTACCTGACATAAAACCAGAGGCAATATTTGGTCCACGAATAGTTTCATCTGTCATCTGCCTATAAAACGGATAATAGTCTGAATTATCTTTCCATATTTGTGCAGTTCCCCTAGTATCTGCACCGAGAGACTGTGCGATTGCAAATAATTCATCTCTAGAAAGTTTGTTTAAACTATTTTCATCTAAACCTTTTAAACTCCATTTGACTTTACTAACACCATTATCAAACTCACCTTTAAGAATATTGTCGATAAGTTGTTTCTTGTTTATATTTTCACTTAGTATTCCCATTTGAACAGCATAGTCTATAATTTCATTATTAAACTCTTGATACTGTTCATATACAGTAGCTATCTCAGGAAATTCTTTTACTATTTCTAAACCTAATTCAATATCAGATTGTGTAATAGGAACTTCTTTACCTTCTTCATTTAATCTTTTACCTCTTTTAGATATAGCATAGTATTTAAATAATGATTCTAAATTTGTGCCACCTGTAAATAATGGTGCAAATATTTTTATCAATCCACCATGTTTGAAACCAACAATTTTTGTACCGCCATATAATCTACTTGATTTAGATACAACATTACCACTTTCATCTATAACTTTTGGAACACCATAAACTAATATTTGAGAGAATAATGATCTTGCTTGACCCACCATTCTTAATGCTTGGATTGCACCTGTCTTAGCTTGATTTAATAATATTTTTACTTCAGGTTTTGCTTCAGATTCATCAAGACCATATTTAGTAGGATTTACACTTATATCTTCAACAAGGTTTGTACCTCTTTCTTGATTATATAAACTATCAACCATACCTTTATACATTCTTTTAAGAAAAGTTGATCCTTCTTCTTTGAACTCTACAATATCAAGTAATCTTTCACCTTCTGTTTTATCAACAGGTGGTTTAGTTCCTGTTTTATCTATCCTATTTCCAAGCTCTTCATACTTTTTAGGTAACACTTTTTCTTCTATATTGTATGTAGGTCGATTAAATGTTCCTTCTTCTATTTCTAAAGCAGTCTTAATAGCTAAAGGACTAGCATTTTTATTAATTCTTGGTATGTTACCTTTAGCTGTTTCTTCTGTTCTTTTAAAAGCTTCTTGTTGTGCTTGTGCTAGTTCTTCTTCAGTTGTTTTTGGTTCACGACTATAAGATGGCTCATTCATAAGACCATCTCTTTCAGACTGTAATCTATGTAATTTATTTTGTAATTTAATTCTAGTATTAGGCATCATAGTATCGTGTCTTAATTGACCTTTAATGCCTTCAATTACTTGAGTTAAAGAATAAATTCTTTCTTGATTAGGGTTAGTAATATCTTCTCTAGAATAAGAGGGAACATTTATGTTTTCGTTTATACCTACAACATTAGATGGGAAGTACCCCCACCTTTCTAATTGATTGCCATCCCAACGAACATCACCGGCTTTCAATTTATATTCAAATAATTTAGATGGTGTTGTTTGTTGTGGTCCACCTAAAAGATCAAACATTTCATCCATTTGATTATAAAGTTTTTCTTGTTGTAAATTTATAGCACCTGTTTCATCTACTTGTTTTTGCCTTAATCTTTCTCTATCAGCTTTTCTGATTTGTTCATTAGTAATTGTTGATTGATTAACATGAAACTGTGCTTCTGTTTTTGATGGAGTAATAAGATCACCATCACGCAATTCTTTAGTAGGTGCGGCTCTATACATAGTTATGATAGCATTTGGATCGCCTTTAATTCTTTTTAACTCTTGCATAAAAGCCATAGTTTCCCTATGTATAGCTTTTTGTTCAAAATCACCATTTGGATTAGATGCTATATAAAATCTAGAACTCGTATAAATATCATCAGGAGAAAAACCATCTCCCTCTACATCTTCTAATAAATTACTAGCTCTTGGTCCTCTTGTAAGTGGCACTCTATCTGCCGCCATACCGGATGATAAATCTCTAATATCTCCGTCTATATTTCTAGAAAATGAGGCTCTTCTTTCAAAATCTTCTATTTTATCTTGTTTAGTTTTTAATTCTTTTTCTTTTAAAAATCTATAACTTTGCATATTAAGAGATTGATTTCTTCTTCTAGAACCTATATTTCCATTTTCGATATCATCAATAATGTCTTGAGAACTTCTACCAAAACTATTAAATATAGCTCTAGAGAATGACCTAAAAATATTAATAATTTTTTGTATTATAGTTTTTGATTTAGGTGCAAATCTTTGACTTTCATTCAAAGACATTCTAAAAAATTCAGCAACAATTTCTTCATCTATTCTAGATTGAACTTCATTGTCATATGTATTTTCTATTCGTTTAAGTTCACCAATCTTTGATAACTCTCTTCTACCATCTTTCAATAATTGTTGAAACTCACTTTCTTTTAAAAGACCTGTTTGTACTAAGGCATGAATTATTTCGTGATCCATAGTACCTTTAACTTTTGCTTCAAATTCTGCTGTAGTTAATTCATTATTAGGATCAAATCTAGATGTAGCTAAAACAATTCTATTTAATGGAGCATCATAAACACCTCTAGCATCTTTATCTACTGGTTTATAAACAGCTTGACTGCCTACTTTTATTATATTTAATGAATTCCTTAATTTATTATCTAGTTTTAAACCAACATCAGATAAACCTATATCATCTAATCTTTGCCTTAGTGTATTCAAGAGTGTTTCATATTTTTCAGCAGGAACTTGAGGAATAGATGTTTCAGTATCTTCAATAGATTCATCAAATAAATCTAATTGATTTTCTGTTTCTATTACTCGTTTTTCTATCTCTTCATTTGTTCTATTTGTTTGTGTTTGTAATCTTAGTCTATAACTATCATCAGTTTCATTTACAAACCTTGTCATTTTAGATTCTTGTACAGATATAAAATCATCAACCAATTTTAACTGACCATTCTTTTGTTTTATTGCACGACCACTATTAATTAAATCATTCTTAAATTGTTTAATTTCTTGATTCGTCAAGTCTTTATTAGTTCTATTATTTTTAATAAATGTTTTTATTTGTTTATTAGTTATAACTGTATTTTGGAAATGTTGATAAAAACTATTTATCTGTTGTGCAGAATATGGTTTATCACTATAGTCTGGTAACTTAGTTTGTATATCAAATCTAGGCAAAGAAGCTATTTTGGCTATAAGAAGCTGTCTTTGACCTTTCGACATTTTATTTAAAGATTGCTCTCCAACCAACACATTTGCAAAAAATTTAAACTCTGGACTATTAAAGTCTACTTGTATATTTTTTTTATTTAATACTTCTTGTAAAGCATTAGTATCTTCTTTTAAAGATTGTCTTTTTTCTCTTTTGTTTTCAGATATTCTTTTTTGCGCTCTAGCTTCTATTATTTCTTTTTGTCTTTTTACAGCACTTTTTATTCTTGTATTTCTATTTATTTTAATCCTAGTTTCATGCAAGCTTGTAATCAAAGCATCAAAATCTTTTTTATTAAGTAGTTGTTTAGCTTCTTGTATTGAGTATTCTGCTTTCCTTTCTAAACCTATTTTCTCTGCTTTTTCATACAACATACCAAGTTGACTTGTTCTATCTACCTTGCTTGTATCTAAAGGAACTATATTTATATTAGCTAATTTTTTTCTTTCTTCTGATTTTGTTTCTTCTTCAATAAGTTCAGTAGTAGTTTTGCCCGGATCATCATCTCTCATATAAAGTTCATTTACAGATACTTGTTGACCCTCTGTAGTACCTAGAACTTCTGCTTCTTGTTTTAAAATTTCTTCTTCAACTTTTGCTTGTTTCTGTCTATCAATACCTATTTTTTCATCAGCGTTAGCAATAGCTTTGGCAGAAATAGAATGTTGAAATGGATCATAAACATAACGACCAATATATTCTGCTGTGCCATTACCTAGTAATCCATTTATAGATGCCGCTTGTTCAGATTTATTAATAAGATATCTATCAGTATTTAAATCAAATAATTCTGCTTGTGCTTTAGTTGCTTCTTCTATATTTTGAAATGTTCCATAATTAATACCATCTGTTTCTCCAAAAACAGTTATCGTTCCATCTAAAGGATTTGTTTGAAGATTAAAGTTTTGAATTAATGGTTCAGGATTTATAAGTCTACTGTTAGCTTCTCCTGTTTTTTCAATCTGTTGATTGATAGCATATAAATCTTTTTCTTGTTTAGATAACTCTTCTTTATCTAATTTTTTACTATTTATACTTCTTAATAAAGATTCTCTAATGTTTATTAATTCATCAATATTACTTTCTTCAACATTTAAGTTATTAGAAATATTGCCTTGTAAACGATAGTTTTCAAACTCATATACTGGTAATAAAGCTGGTTCTCTTACCTCTGATGGTGACATTACTCTGTCACCTTGTTCTGAAGCAAGTTTTACATTTTCCTTTATTTGTTCATCTTGACTATTTAATCTTCTATCAGCTTCTTTAGCTTGTTCTTCATTGTACTTTGTTACCAAACCTTTTCTACTTACTGCCCTCATAATAGAATCAGATGCAAAACCTACCATACCACCTACAGTTAGTTCATCTAAAGCTGATTCTGATAGAGGTATATCAGCATTATATACACCTCTGGATATTAAATTTTGAGCAACACTTGCAACCAATTCTTGTGTGCCTTCTAATCCACCTGTTTTAACACCACCTATAAAATAATCTCTCATTCTTTGAGCTGGTACTTCTACTTCTTGACCATTTATTTTTTTTGTTTCTGTTCTTCTAAAAAAGTTAACAATTTTTCCACTTTGTCCTTTTGGCACACCCTCTAACATTTGACCTAATAATCTAGGTACAAATATTTCAGTAGCACCTACTACTCCACCACCAAGTTCAGAAAAGATTTCTTGCCCAAAAGAAATATCTTTACCTTCGGCTCTTGTTCTTTCTATATTATCTGCTTGTTGACTTACACCTGATCCAATAGCTAAACCTGCTAAAGGATAAGTAACTCCTTTTGCATATTTAGTTAAAGCATAAGTACCTCTTATTGCAGGTCCAAAAGCACCAGCACCAACAAAAGAAGCTAAACTACCTAGACCTTGACCAAACTTAGTAGACAAAGCATCTTCATAACCTTCTTTTGGTTTTAAGAAATCAAGTTCATTAACATATTCTTTAGCACCACCCAAAGCTTGGACAATAGCACTATCATTATCTGGATCAAAAATTTGAGCTAAACCTTCAAGACCAGATATAGTCGTAACACCAAGACCTCTTGGTATTCCTTTAACAACTTCTCCAAAGCCACCTAATCCTTCTTCACCTATACCAAATAAAGTTTTTTCTCTATCTTCAAATCCTATTTTTTCATAGTAATCATTTATTGGTATATCTGAATAATATTTTGCATGAAATCCATCAGCAATTTGTTTATCAGTTAAGTTCTGATATTGCGGATATTGACTTCTAATATCTGATATAAAAGACATAAATAATACCTTATCTTATACCTGCTGGATCACTAACATTAGTTTGTGGAACATCAGTATCTGAAGTAGGTACTACTTTTCTATATAAATTATTCATTTGATTGTCTATATCTCTTATTTTTTGCATCTTATCAGCTCTTTCTAAATCATTTAGTGAAAAATTCGTTTCTTGGAAATCTTGTAGAAGTCTATTCTTTTCAGTAGATAAAGCTTCATAAAGGTCTATATCATCTCTAACACCATATCTCTTAATTAAACTTCTTTGTGTTTCATCTCTTATCAAAGAAATTGCTGATTGTAACTCTGTTCGATCTAAATTAGATTGTGCAACAAATAATTGAATTTGATTATTAACATTTGCAATATTATCTTGTTGACTAGCTTTCATTATAGTATCAGCTATAAGCCTTCTTTCTTCTCTATTTCCTCTAGCTATAGCATCTATTGCTACTTCATTTTGAACTCGTTTGGTTTGTAAATCTATATCTTCTTTTCTTGCTTCTTTTCTCATGTCTTGTATATCTTGACCAAGTTTACCAACACCTGCACCTACCTCACCTAAGTTTTTAGCACCGCCAACTATTTGTGCAAGACCAGAAAGCATAGCTACTTGTCTATCTCTAGCTCTTTCCTCCGGAGTAGGTGCTTTATAATCAATTTCATATTTACTTCTATCTACATTCGGAACAAGATCAAGTAGTTTCTGTAAACTACTAGTATCTGTGCGAATATCTTCTACTTCAAATTCTCGTCTATTTTTTCTAAAATTTTCTACTATATCCAAAGCTTCAGAAAGACCACCTTTTGATCCTTCTTCTTTTTTCATATTAACGATATTACCTGCTAACTCATCTTCTTCTGCATTGTATTTATCATTAAAAATAGGACTTGGAGATAAACCTGTGCCAGCAAATAAATTATCAGTATTAGTTTCTGGTGGTAAAAAACCTGCTGAAAAGTCTTTGTTTTGTGGAACAAAAGTAGGAAATTTTTGACCTTTTTCTGTTGGATCAAGACTAAAAACATCTTGTACACTACCAATAGGTACACCCAATTCATCAGCTTTTTTTCTAATTGCTTCTATAGCCGCTTCTTTTTGATCTCTCTCTGCTTGTGCGCCAGTTAAGAAATTTCCACCATAATTGAGTGGTCCTATTGGTCTTGTTCTTGACATTTGTATATTATAAGCTCCTAATCCCAATTCTGGTTTATTTGCAAAATCCATAAGTTCATTAAGACCTGCACCAAACTCAGGTCTATTTCGTAAATTTTTAAGATTAGGATCATAACCAAGAGCTTGTTCTAATAACCCTCTATTTTGATATCCTGTTCTTCCACCACCTGCCATCATTTGCATACCGCGTAAACCAGAAGAAGCAGGAACACCACCGCCAACTGGTGATTCACCCATATTGGGTGAGGAGAGTTGTTGGTTAGATGACGCTCCTGCCAAACCTCCAGTAAGCTCTGCAACAGCTTCTTGTGCTACAGTAGTATCAGGTTTATTTTGAGCCGCAACTTGTGCATCATAACTTCTTTTCATTTGATTTCTTCTTTGTACTTCACTCAAAACTAAAAATGAAGGATGCCTAGAATTAGGATCACTTATCATTTGAGTTAATTGTTCGGTGGGTACATATGTTAGTTCTTCTGCGGCTTCTACTAAATTCATGATTGCATACCTCTATATAAACCTAGACCACCTAATCCTAAAGAAGCTAACGATTGGAATAATCCCGGCTGTTGAGAATAATTCATATTTGCTTGTTGTACTGGCATTGGTAATCCTTGTAACATAGCATTATAAAAAGCAAGTTGTTCTTGTGGATAACTTCTTTGTCTTTGAAAATCTTCAAATCCCATATCTAATCCAGCTTGTCTCATAGCTCTTTGTTGCATACCAATACCTTGTAATGCTTGTATTCTAGATAAAGCATCAGCTTGTGTAGCATCAGCAAGACCCATTTGTGCTTGACCTGCCATCAAATTAGCACGATTTTCCAAATCAAAAGCTTGTGCTTCTGCTCTTCTATCAGCATCTAACTGTCTTGAAGCGGCTTGAAAAGCTTGTTGACTACCTTTAGCTTGTATATCATCCATCCTTTGACCTAGATTACGCTCTCTTTCAGCTTGCATAATAGCTTCACGATAGCCACCTAATCCACCTGCCTTAGTAGCGGCATCAGAAATTCTATCTCCTGCCATCTCTGATCTTCTTTGTGCTTCTCTCTTTTGTATATCAATGACATTTTGTTGGAACGGATTCATTCTTGCTTGAATATTTTCGTTAGTAAATTTTATAGGATCAAAAGATGCACCGACATTTTCAAATCTTGTTTCTGCATTTGTCAATGATTCTGGTGTACCTGCACCTGCAAATCCACGAGTCATAGCTTGTGCATTAATTTCATCAGGAGAAAAATAAGCTAGTCTCTGACCACCATAAGGAGTATATGGTTGCAAAGACTCAACTTCTGCTCTTCTAAAAGCTCTCTCTACATATGGTTGTGCATATGTAGGTAATGTATTCTGTTGTACTGTTGAACTTGTAAATTGTGTAGCTGGTGCGCTACTTCCACCACCGCCTGACATTAATTATTCTCCTTAAATTTCATTTCAAAATGAACATGACTTGCTTGCCAATTTTCGTCTTTTTTCGTTGACCAATGAGCAAATCCTTTCCTTCCCATTGCTTCTATGCCATCACATTGATTGTCTCTCGCCCAACTATTTAATATTGGTCTACCAACTTCTATCCAATCTTCCATGTTCTTACCTGCTAACTGAGATATATGTAACATTTTTAATCCTGTTGGATAATAAATAAATGTAGTAATTACACACCCCTTTATGATATTTTGATTTTCTTCAAAAGCTATCCAAAGAGTAGCTTCACCTGTAAGTATTTGTTTATAAATAGTATCTGCTGTATGTCTGCCATTAGATCGCTTGCATGATCTTTCTAAATATTTTTTTATATCTTTCCATACCTCAAAAACATTATCGGGAAGTATTGCAGAGAACTTATATGTATCTAATTTAGTTGCTGTTTGATTCATGCTGGTAAAAACTCTTCAGGATTTATTTCTTTTGCTTGTTGTGTTGTTCCTGTTTTTGTTTGTCTTACCCTATCCATCATTCCATATAATGCACTTGAACCTGATCCTGTATCTCCATTACCTAACATAGAAACTACATCTCCGGGTACAATAAATTCTCCTTGAGAAACAGATATTTTTTCTTGAGTATCACCACCACCCATAACACCATTTATATCATCTGCCATAGCACCACGATCACTCCCTGCAATTAATCCTTCTGTAATAGCTTGATTATTTTGTGCAGATGATTTTAATACTTCATCTCTTAGTTGTAAGTAAGCTTCTGTTCCATATTTAGCTAAAAATTTATCAACGATAGAAGAATCGTCTGATTTACCTAACATAAAATCTATAGCTTCTTTAACAATCGGATCATTCATCATTTCATTTTTTATAATACCACCTTCTTGATATCCCATTGCTTCTACAGCTTCGGGTGCTTCTTTAGCTAAAGCCTCTAGACCTTCATTGGGATATGTTTTACCACCTTCTGCTTTTCTTCTTCTTCCTCCACCTCTTCCTCCCATACTTCTCATTCGTCCACCAAATCCACCTGATGTATCAGTTGTTACAGGTTGAGGAGCAAGGTAATCAAAAAATGATGCAGGTAATGGTGCAGGAGTTGCCATCATAGAAGGATCAAATGCGCCTGATTCTATTTCTTCTCTTGATAAACCAGAAGTATCCATCATCATAGGTTCATTAGTTGGCATTATAGGTGTTGATGCTACCATTGGAGGAGCTGTTACATCCATCATTCCCTCCATTGGAACACCTGTATCTCTTTCTTCTCTTGCTTCTCTAGACATTCCCGGAGATAAAATATTAGCTATTTGATTCAAGCTATCTGGATTCATAAGATTAACAGGATTAAATGGTGCAACTCTCGATTCTTCTGGTGGAGGTACAGGTAATGTTTCTGATACTTGTTCAAATGAAGTTTTTTGTGTATTGGTTGTTAGTGGTTCAATTATAGGTTGTCTTATTGGTGGCTCTGGTTTAGTAAATGTTTGTTTTGTATATGGGTCTAGTACATATGGCTCTCTAGGTGCATTATAAAATGATTGATAACCTGCTGTTTGTGTTGGATCAAATGGTGCTGACATTGGTGCATCTGCTCCTTCTGATCCAAAAGCATAACCAGATTTTCCACTAATTATTTGTCCAGAACTAGGATTTACATTTTTTAAGTAAGCTCTTTCCCCCTGTAATCCTGCCATAAAAAATGGGTCTATCTCTCTTGCTTGTATTGCCGCTACAGGTTTAAATTCTTTTTTAAGTTTTTCTCCTGTTCTGCCACCTCTTTGGAAAGTTTGATTTTGCAACATTGGAACATACTCAGGATGTTCAGCTAATATACGATTGTATTCATCTTCATCTTGATTCTTTAGATTCGACATAGCTCTCTGGAAATCTTCTTGAGATTGCATTACACCTTGACCACCTAATCCTAATGCTAGTGGTATCATAGTACCGGGTTTCATTAGTTGTTGTCCTGCCGCACTCAATCCTGCGCTAAGACCACTACCTGCTCCTGCTCCTGCTCCTGCTCCAGCTCCTGTACTAAGAGCTTCATTTGCAACAGATTCAATTCCACCTTGTACTACATTTGTACCAACATCTGCTCCAGCTTTAGCCGCTTCTGCGGCTGTCTTACCTGCATTTAATACTTGACCAAGACCATAACTTGTTAAACCACTTAGTAATCCTTTTTTAACATCACCTGTAGCAATAGTTGTACCAAGACCTGAACCTATTGCTCCTAAAAGAGCCGCTTTTCCTGCTGTTAGACCTAATGTGCCTGCTAATGTAGTACCTCCAATACTTCCTAGTAATGGTAGTAACATTGGTAAGAAAGCTTCTGGCTGTCCTGTTTCTGGATTTATAGTTAATGGCATTACTTGTGATAACCCAGCTACTTCTGCTGGATTAACATGAAGAAGCATACTATCTCCAAATCTTCCTTGTGCGGCTACATTTTGTGTTTGTTGTTGTAGGTTCATATTATTTCCTTGTTATCTTACCTCTGTGCTTTCACATCCAAAAACATTAAAACTCATATCTACTGCGCTAGTGTGTACTTTTAATACATCTCCTTGACCTAAAGTTATGCCAATTACAATAGAGAAAGAATCATTTGCTGATACTGTTTTGTCATAAAAAAGAAATTGTTTATCATCAGCTCCAGCATTATTTACATGAACACTTAGTCTAAATGTGATATCAGAACCAGTCCTATTTGCGGCAACAATAGAACTAATAGTAGTCTGTGTCATGTCTGGTACTGTGTATAAAACTGTTGTAGTAGTTGCGGCTGGGTCTAGTTGTCCTAGTACCTTTAGTACATCAGCCATGTTTTACACCCATTAATAAAAATTGTTTTTTTCTGATAGCATTACTTAACTGATTGCTATCTACTTTTTCTATGCTTTTTAACTGAGTAGAAAGATTTTCTACTGTTTGCTCAATTAATCTTCTGGTTATTTCTTGATCAATAGGATCGTATTCTTGAGAAGGGATAGGCAAGCTAACTGTTTTTACTTCTGTACTCATGCCGCCCTCTTGTTATATTCTTCTATGTGTTTTGGGTATAACGATTTAATTAAGTAAATAAAGTCATCAAAAAATATATCGCAAGTAATAAAATTATTTATTGGTAAATTATTATTTACTGAATGTAATGGTATCCTAACTTTTATAGGTTGCCTATCAAATTTGTATATTAATGTAGGTGTTCCCTTATCCTTAGAAGCATCTACTACTTGTTGCCACCATGCAGTTGCAGGTTCTTTACCACTAGCATATCGCTTGCACTCTAAATACCAGTCACCAAAAATTAAATCTGGTA
>Ga0163110_10000992_pt1 | contig 14092 bp, 12 predicted proteins | sample CRUFie1St17metaG_FD_108703 | JGI IMG/M metagenome (GOLD analysis project Ga0163110, IMG submission 108703) | Marine microbial communities from the Costa Rica Dome - CRUD Field 142mm St17 metaG | ecosystem: Environmental > Aquatic > Marine > Oceanic > Photic zone | place: Costa Rica: the Eastern...
ATGACGATAACGATGGAGTACTTGACGAAGACGACTTTGATTCACTAGACAAGTGTGTATCTACTGATACCGATGGTGATGGAGTTGTTGATGATGTCAATAATTACGCAGACTGTAACCCAGCTGACTATGCACTAGATGACGATGATGATGATGATTCATGGTCTGATTCAGATGAGATTACCTGTGGTAGCAACGCATTGGATAATTCCAGTGTCCCTGCCGACTTTGATGGCGACTTAATCTGCGACGTCATGGATCTTGATGACGACAACGATGGTACAGAAGACGTCAATGATGCCTTCCCAACCAACAATACTGAGGATACTGACACCGACGGAGACGGAATGGGTGACAACACAGACACCGATGATGATGGTGACGGAATTGCCGACCTAGTCGATGCATTCCCACTAGACAGTACTGAAGACACAGATACAGATGGTGACGGAACTGGAGATAATTCAGACGACGATATTGATAATGATGGATATCTGAATGCTGATGATGCTTTCCCTGCCGACAATGGCGAATGGGATGATACTGACTCGGATGGAATTGGTAACAACGAAGATACCGACGACGATGGTGACGGAGTAGTCGACTTAGTCGATCAATTCCCACTAGATGCTAGTGAATCCCTAGACAGTGATGGTGACGGAACTGGTGACAATATAGATACTGATGACGACGGAGATGGTGTAGATGATACAGAGGATGCATTCCCGTTAGATCCATTCGAAACTGTGGATACTGATGGAGATGGCCAAGGAGACAACTCTGATTCAGATGATGACGGAGATGGTATCAATGACGGTATCGATGACTTCCCAATGGACGCAACCGAGTGGAAGGACACTGATGAAGACGGAATTGGTGACAACACCGACAGTGACGACGATGGAGATGATGTTGCTGATGTTGACGATGCATTCCCACTGAACCCAGCGGAATCGTCCGATTACGATGGCGATGGTGTCGGCGATAACTCTGACACTGACGACGACGGTGACAGTACTCCAGATGTAGACGATGCTTTCCCATACGATATCAACGAGTGGATAGACACCGATGAAGACGGAATTGGTAACAATGCAGACACCGATGACGACGGAGACGGAGAAACTGATGCAAGAGAGAATGAATGTGGTTCCGATCCACTGAAGGCTACAAGCATTCCATCCGACGCTGATGGCGATGGTGATTGTGACGCAATCGACGATGAGTTCGACGAGAATGCTTCTGCAGGAAACGAGACCGCGTCTGGATTCGACAGATTCACCGAGAACTTACCTGGATTCACATCAGTAATTTCCACGCTAGCTCTTATGGGAGCAGCAATTGGTGTCGGTCTATCAGGCCGCAGAAAGAACGACTGAACTCGGTTCAGGATACGTAAAACCCGGGCCGGGAACTCAGGTTCTCGGCTCGGGCCCTAACTTTCTCTTAGCGTAAGCTAAGACTGCTGATGTATCACGCATAAGCATCATAAGTTGGAGCATTCGGCTTTGGTCGTAGGTGAACAAATGCCCGGTACAACTCGTGTAGAGATTAGAACTCTCAAAGTAGGAAGATATGTCGCTATTGACGATAGTGCTTACAAAATTCTCAGCATTTCTAAATCGAAACCGGGTAAGCACGGTAGTGCTAAAGCCCGTTTGGAGCTTGAGGATTTGTTCACTAAACAAAAGAGATCACACGTAGGTACTGTGACAGATAATATCCAAGTCCCTCTGCTAGAAAAGGGCTCAGCAATCATTACTCATGTTCAAGGCAATGAAGTTCATGCTATGGATAACAAGTCCTATTCCAACCTAATCCTACCATTGGAAGAGGGACTTACTCTAGAACCAGGTGGCGAGATTCAGTGGGTCGAAGCGATGGGCCGATACAAAATCACTAGAGATCACTGATATGTCTGAATCTGCCCCAATTCCATTTCATGCATGGCTGGTTTTGGGTGTAGCATTATTCGCTGTTTCCAGTGCCGGTGCTGTTTTTGAAATGATAGAAGGTGTTGCAGGAATAACAAAAGCGGCATGGAGATTACAGGCTACAGCATTGATATTATTTCCTGGATTTGTATGGCAGTTTAGCAAATCTGAAATTAAAATAACTGAAAATTGGAAATCCTCTTTCCATTTGTTAGTTTTTTCTGGTTTTTGTTTAGCGCTACATTTCGGAACTTGGTTAATGTCTCTCGATAGAACCACATTGACTCATTCTCTGTTATTCGTAACTGCTCATCCTCTAGTTATTATCCTAGGACTTTGGATACTAAGAAAACCTGCAAGTAAAATGCAGTCTATCGGGGCATTGGTAGGATTTGCAGGTGCAGCGGTTGTGGCATTAGGAGGGAGTGATGAGACTGGAGTTACAATGTATGGTGATTTCTTAGCATTTATCGGGGCTGTAACAATTGTTGGATACCTTGCCATTGGAAGAATGGTACGTGAATGGATGCCCTTGTTCATGTATGCTTTTCCTGTTACCTTTGTGGCCGCTGTGATTCTTACAATTTGGGCTATTATTGCAGAAGACCTCGTGTTTAATTTAAATTCGATAACTGGGGTATTTGGTTGGCTTAGCATCACTTGGTTGGGTTACATTGGTTACCTCGCAATAGGGCCAGGTTTACTCGGCCATACAGGGATAAATGCTGTACTGCGGTGGATTCCTCCGTTGGTAATCTCAATGATATTAATCATGGAACCAATAATCGGTTCTATGATTGGATGGTTAATTGGAGTTGATACAATACCAGGTAGATGGACTATATTGGGGGGGTTATTGATGATTTTTGGATTGTTTTTAGTTACAATAAACTCAGAGTCCGACGAAGCACCCTTACCCTCCGATTGATGTAGTGTTGCTGCTTGGCAGGGGATATGTCAAAGCCTTGTCTGCTGCTTACCAATGATGATGGAATCGAAGCACCAGGGCTTCATACCCTTATTCGTGTACTTCACAAAAAGGGTTATCCTATCGTAGTTATGGCTCCAGCCAATGAACAATCAGCATCCGGAATGAGGCTTTCACTTAGGTCTAATCTTAAATTCGAAGAACGTAGTGATTTAGCCGAATCCCTATCTTCAGATAATACAATTCCTCTTCGTATGTTTTCGTTGGATGGCACTCCATGTGATTGTGTTATTGTAGCTATAGATGGTGGACTTGAACGTTGGGTTCCTGATATGAAACCAGCAATGTGTATTTCCGGAATTAACCAAGGTCCTAACCTATCGGTTGACGTAATGCATTCAGGGACAGTATCATCAGCCAGAGAAGCTGGATTGTACGGAATGCCATCCATTGCTACCAGTCTGTCTACGTATCAACATTCCAATTTTGAGGATACTGCAAATGCTACAATTCAACTTATCGAAGCTGCGGTAAAGGTACTTCCTCCAATTGCTGAAAATATGCTGAGACCAAATGGCTCGAACACATCAGTAAACACAGATAATGTCAGACAACGAATAATTTCAGAATTCAAAAATGGTAACTTAATGCTCAATATTAATGCACCAGAGGTTTGGATAAATGGGTTCCAAACTGTATCTTTGGGTGTAAGATGGTATCAAAATGCAATAGAATTAGCAAATACTGAAACCACTGGCGTAGCATATGGATTCAAGGCTGCTAAAATCATTGATGAAGACATAGAAAATACTGATTGTAACGCAGTAAACAATGGTGCTGTGGCTATTACTCCGCTAACATGTTGGCCGGTTAACCATCCGTTGGGTGTTCCCGAAGAAATACTGGATCAAGCAACCAAACCGGGTCAAAACGGTCTACCTTTTTGGTTAACTGAATGAAGTATCAATTTGATGTTGAATTATAGTTATGCAAGCGTGTCCTTGTAGCCAATCTTTGCCTAAACTGACTTTAGCATAATCCTTGGTTAAATCGATTTCACTATCGTTTAGAGGCATATGGTCGGACAAAATGAAACCCATCGAATGAGTTTCAGTAGTTGTGAGTAAATCTCCTCCATTTGCATCTAAAACGTTGATTGTTACTTCTTCCTTAGTCCAATCGGAAATGGTTTCTACCAAACCTCCTCCTGTGTCAAAGATTCCTTGAGTGATTTCCTTAAACACCCCAATCGGAGGCACGGGTAGTTTCAGTATTGCTTTAATCTGACCAGCAATAGACCTTTCATCGGGTCTAACTCCAGATAATGTTTCACCCTTGAATAAAATCCTTCGATCAGGCCCAGGCCCTCCAAGGAGGTGGAGTATAATTTCTGTATCATTCCTAATGCCATGTGAGACAAACAATGCTGAATTTACAGCCCTCACCAAAACATCAATTCTTCCTGAGCCGCCCGCTAAATCATTCAAGTTTAATTTCCCTGAATTCGGTGCTATGTGGCCAATAATGGCAAATCGCCTTTGCAAAAACTCACCCCATTTCTAGGTCTAAGTCGTCAACATCCATCATAGATTGCATCTGTTTTCTCATACGACGGTCGCCCTTCATCCCTCGCATCATTTTTCGGCTTCGATTCCATTGGTTCAGAAGTTCTTTGACGTCTTTTTCCGTAGTCCCTGAACCACGTGCAATTCTTCTAATTCTTTGCGATTTTAAGACAAGAGGTTCGTCTTTTTCATGTTGGGTCATAGAATCCATAATGACACGATACTTTGCTAGATTAGCCTGCATCTGCTTCTTTTGCCCAGCAGACATGGAACCCATGCCGAACATTCCATCTGGAAGATGAGATAGGATACGGTCAACAGTTCCTATTCTACTCATCATTTCCATCTGAGTGTACATATCAGTCAATGTGAACCTACCAGACATCAATCGTTGGGTTAAGCGAATTGCCTCTTCCTGGTCAAGGTCTTCAGGTGCAAGATCAATCAGACCTTTGATATCCCCCATACCTAGCAATCTAGAAATAAATCGATCAGACTCAAATTTCTCTAAGTCGCCTACTCTTTCACCCTCACCTACAAACACAATTGGGGCACCTGTAACAGAGACCGCGCTAAGTGCTCCACCTCCTCGAGCAGTACCATCTAATTTGGTAACGATTGTACCTGTAACTCCAACGAGATCATGGAAGGTTTGTGCGACCGGACCTGCTGCTTGTCCTACTTGAGCATCGATGACTAGAAATCTTTCAGTAGCGTTGGCGATTTCTGCAATTTTAACTAATTCATCTTTTAATTCATCGTCCAAACTGTCTCGTCCAGCCGTGTCAATAATTAGGACGTCTGCAGTTCCAACAGCTTTGATTCCATTTCGAACAATTTTCCCAGCGTCTTTTTCATCCGGTTCTCCATAGACTTCGACTGGGGAATCTTCCAGCAACTGTTGCAATTGTGCATACGCCCCTGGTCGGTGAACATCAGCTTCGATCACTGCTACCTTGACACCATGTTTGCGTCGCCACCACTCAGCAACTTTGGCAGTAGTTGTGGTCTTACCTTGACCATAGAGACCCACCATCAATACTGTTTCATTATGAGGCTTAATTTCTCTAGCCGGGCCTAGTAAACGAACTAGTTCAGTGTAAATCAAATTCATTGCATGAGTTTCGAGTTTGACACCAGGACGAGGATCTTCTTCCATCAGTCTTCTTTCAATCCGTTCAGTCAATTCTTTTGCCTGTCTTACATTAAAATCAGCTTCTAAAAGTGCTCGCCTTAATGCTTTAGTCAATTCCTTAACAGTCTCTTCATCGACTTGGCGTTTCCCTTTGAGTAAACCTACAGAACCGAGGATTCTACGCTTCAGGCCCTCTAGTGCCATTATGTTCGGGTCGGAAGCGTGTGGTTTGAACATTATCAGGGATAAATATTCAAATTTAATCATGAATTAGATAGTTAATGTGCTTAATTATCATAAAATTGCAAAATCAAAGGGTTCAACTGAAAGCAGAGTTGACGTCGCGCAATCATGGCAGAGCCTCCAATCGAGATGTGGGAGATGCAACTTGCATTTGCCATTGGGTTATTGGGAGTATATGCTGGTTGGAGAGGCACTATAGCTAGGATGACAGGTTTCTATGACCTTTCCGGAGCATTCAAATCATTACTATTTGGATTGGTAGCAGGGGTTCTAATCGCCTCTCTAATCGATTCACTAATACTCGAGCCAATACGTCTTGAAAGTGTAAACATTATCTCGGTTTCAATAATTGCTCTCTTCATCGGTATGGCAGAATCCGCCTTTGCCTTATTCCTTCTGGGAAGGCCTAGAACAGTAGGTTTGAGAGCAAGCGCACCTTATGGGTGGACTCTTGGTCTTGGTTTTGGAGCCATGCGTTCAGCTCACCTAAATGTCAGACTTTTCGACCCAAATGTTTGGCAGGGGACTACAGGTTTTGGAGCAATAAATATCGTATTTGCTTGCATTGTAACTTTGACGATATGTATTGGTCATGCATCTATTGCTAGTTGGCAAGGTTCGAAAATAATTCAACACGAAAGAGCTCGTACCTTTTTCACAAGTTCAATAGCAAGAACAGCATTAATTGTAACAACAGTCCTTTCAATATTCAATCCATATATTATATTCTTAATCATTCCAATGGTAATCTGGTCTTGGTTCCCTGCTCATTCAACATGGCTTCCCTCTGGTATGACTCCAGCCGCTGCTCAGGCCTACCGTAGAACACTACGAAGCTCAGGAAGGCACGAGCGTGCGGCTGCTGAAAGAATCCGTGGCAAGAGAGTAATTCAAGAAGAATGAGAGTTTATTTCGCCACCCCTCACTTCGTCCCATATGAATAATTATTGTCAAATGCAGAAGTCAGGATTATAGGAGCACCGCTAGGGGGAGTGTCTCAGAATGCGAGTCATAATCGCTGGAGCCGGCGAGGTCGGCAGAGGAGTAGCCGCCGCTTTGCGGGAGGAAAGAAGGCAGGTTGCACTAATCGATCCCGACCCTGAGGCGATTAATGAATCTCAGTCACTTGATTGTCTTCTGGTCACAGGTAATGCTCTTTCTAGAGATTCATTGTTACGAGCCGGAATTAATGATGCTGAAATTATGGTTCTCTGTACAAATAATGACGAAGTGAATCTCCTAGGTTGTGCGTTTGCAAAAAGAGTCTACAGTGAACAGGTCGGAGACAGAGCCACACGTGGATTGACAACAATCGCAAAAATACGCGACCCAACATTACTAGACAAAAATAGAGGAGCAGGTCCACTTGAAAGGTGGACTCGGGCTGACCACATCGTTTGTGCCTCGGATGATATTGTTAAGCAATTAGCCGCAGGTCTCCTCGCCCCTTCTGTTGAAGAAATTCTTCCTCTCGGAGATAATGCTTGGATTGCTGTGGCCGAAGTTATGCCTAATTCGGCGTTGATTGGTAAAACTACAGGTGAAGTTGCTGATTGGATCGTCAATATTCCATCTGTCTATGCCATTAAATCAGCAGATGGAAAGGGTGTGCTAGTGACTGGAAATGAAGTCATACAAGAAAACGACTTGCTATGTTTCGTAGCGCGCTCTACTGAAGAATTTATGACGATAACAACAGGTGCTGGATTACAAGACCCCGAATGGCCTGAAGACCCTAATATCGCTATTTTTGGCGCTACACAATTCGGCACCTCGCTAGCCTCTCACTACCTAGGTGAAGGCGCGGAGGTAGTTGTCATTGAGCCCGATTTGGATGCTGCTAACGAATTAGTAGGTTCCAGAATAGGCAATAGTAAGAGGCTGGATGTTATACACGGAGATCCTCAAGATGGAGATTTGTTAAGAGAATTAAGTATTGCATCTCATGATGCTGCAATTGCCGCTTTAGCCGATGATAATCTAAACATTGCAATTGCAATGCGAGCTAAAGACAAGGGAGTTCCCAGAACAGGATTGATTCTGAAAGATAGGGCACTTGTTGAAGCGGTACAAAGGATAGGGTTGACACGCCCAGTTAGTCGTAGACATGTAACAGTAATTTCGATAATGAAATCAATTCATATGAATGTCCCTGGGACTTACCAGGTAATCCCATCTTTGCCCGGTATAATCTCTATTTCAGCATCTCTTAGTGCAAAGGCAGAGATAGTTGGAAGAAGTATATCAGATGCTGAATCTAAGTTAGGTTGTCGAATTGTTATGGTTGAAAATGAAGATGATGAGGGCCTGATCCACATTCTTAATCCATCTGATGTTGATTTATTACAAGTCGGGGATAAAGTCCTACTTTTCCTAAGATTAGATGATCTAAAGAAAGTAGAGAAGGCTCTGGGGAGTTGAGCCATGCGCTGGGATGTCATTGGCCTCGTTATAGGCTGGACTCTTCGGATTTTTGCAATTCCATTGGCCGTGGTAGGTGCTTATTCTCTATACGTCGATGGATGGGAATACGCTCTCCAAACCTACGCTATTGCGCTTGTTATTGCATTTGGAGCGAGTCAATGGTTATTCGCCAAAGCGTCGAGTTATGATGTCGGAAGTCGCGTTAGAGACAGAGAGGCCTTTGCCGCAGTAGCACTGGGTTGGCCTCCAGTTGTCTTCCTGGGTGCTATCCCGTTCTGGCTAGGAGGTATGTTTTACGGCCCCATCGAGTTCATGGAAGGTGACGCCAGCTTTATGCAAATGATGAGTGGTGCTCTACATTCTTGGTTCGAATCAATGTCAGGGTTCACAACCACTGGTGCCTCGTTGATTGACACATCAACCAGCCCAGTATGTTCCGGGGAATTTGACGGAGATTGTGTCGCCAGCCAAACGAAGAGTTTGCTACTATGGCGATCATTATCCCAATGGATTGGTGGAATGGGTGTAATTATGCTCGGTTTACTCATTTTCTCTAAGGCTCTAGGGGGTGGAATGGCTCTGGCTAGGGCCGAATTAACCGGTCCAACAGTATCCAACCTTAGTACCACTCTAGAGGGTACAGCTAGAAAGTTGTGGGCGATTTACATTATTCTAACTATTCTTGAGGGTTTGATACTTTACCAATTTACAGAAATGGGGTCTTTTGATGCATTAAATTACGCATTGACAACAATGCCATCTGGAGGCTTTGCAACAAGCGATATGGGGGTGATGGCTTATTCCAATACTCAAATTTACAGCCCAGGCCAAGGAGCTTTGATAGAATCCATCATCATGGTCTTTATGTTACTCACTTGCATTAATTTCAGTCTGCTATACTTCGCTATTTTAGGTAGATGGGGTGAAGTCTGGAAGGATGAGGAACTCCGTACATATTTACTAATTCTATTCGTTGCTTGGCTTGCGATGGCCTTCAACTTAAGCAGAGCCACCGACTATTCTCTTGTAGAAGCTATCCGTCATTCACTGTTTCAATCAATATCGATTTCAAGTACAGGATACTCGAGTGCAAACTTCTCTGAGTGGCCAGTATTCAGCCAATTTGTCCTACTGTTATTGATGATTATTGGAGCTAGTGCTGGTTCCACAGGAGGAGGTCTTAAGGTCCTTAGAATACGAATCGCATTCGAGTTGGCAAAAAGGGAAGTAATCCGAATAATTCAGCCAAAGAAGGTAATTGCGATTCGCTTTAATGAAAACGTGGTCGATGAAAGTCGCATCTGGATTATTCTAGGAATGGTCAGCTCTTGGATGGTATTGGTTACCGTTTCTATGCTGACAATCTCTTTCCTAGAACCTAATTTATCTCTAACCGATGTTTCTTCTGTATCAATTTCATTGTTAGGGAATACTGGACCAGCCATGGGTTCTTTCGGACCGGCTGATGCTGCTTCAACTTGGGCTGATCTTAGCCCCTTGTCGATGTTTACATCTACTATTTTGATGTGGCTCGGACGTCTTGAACTTCTCACCGTACTAGTTCTTCTACACCCACGTACATGGGCTGGTTCTAACTGAGATTGGATGTGCTTTGCAATGATTACCATACAGGATGTTGAGGATGCTCAAGAAATATGGGGCCAAGGTATTGTAGAGATATCTTCAGTATATTTCCAAGGTGGCGATTTTGTAAAAAGAGCCGAATTACACATTGATTCACTTTATGATTACAAAGAAGGTAGTGTCCTCTTCAAGCCTACTTTTGCGAGCGAAGTGCAGTTTCGTTCGACATTCGAATCAGCCTTATCCTACTTTGTGGGTGAAAACGGTGTATGCTCTGAAGACACCGGTTTCGCAATCAAAGGTTGGACTAATGTAAGGTTCCAGAATGATAACGTCATCATTCATGATTCAACTGCATTCGCGATGGGAAATTACTTCTTTACAAATCCAGAAGGAAATGAAGTGAAGGTGGAGTTTTCATTCGGATACACAAAAGATAGTGAAGGTAATTTACGAATCTGCCTCCATCATTCCTCTATACCTAGTGCGGGATAGGTGACGGGGAATCACTTATTGCCAGTCAATAATTAACCTAAATAACAGGCTGATAGAGTATGTGGGAAGCGTTAGAGATTATTTTGGTTATAGTTTCCGTATTAAGTACCCCAATTGGATTATATTTTTTGTTGAAAGATGCCTCAAAAGATGAAGAAAAACCCGATTAGCTGTCAGATTAGATTATCAAAAAACGTAAGCATTATCAATAATTCTCATATTGTGATTTTGTGTCCTTAGGTGCTGTCGGGGTCAAAATCATCCCTGTAATCTTACTTTTGTTAGCTGGTGCACCCACTTACACGGCACAAGTGGTACCTGGTGTGGAAATAGACTGCCAAGACAGTCCAGTGCACTTAGATTCGTCTCCAACCCACCCCACCAGATCGACTTCATTCGAATGTGAAGTAGAGAATACATCTAGTGCTCCAGAAGAAATAGAAATTCAATATAGTTTTGATCAATTGGCAGTAAGTGGTCCAACAACAATCTTGATTGGCGCTGGAGGCACCAACAATATCACGGTTCAAGCTAGAGCACCGGTTCACATGGAAGCGGGTGATTATGAGGTATCCGTCAATGCAGTAGTCAGAAAGGTCGCTGGAGTTTCTGCAGGCATTTTAGCACAATCCGACTCTGATGACCATATAATCACGGTGGATTCTTACACTGATTGTAGTATTTACGATACACCTGAAGACGTTAAGATTGGAGCAGATAGAACGATGGGTTTTGATTTCACTTTGGAGTGTAGCAGCAATGTAGATGCTTCGTTGGATATCAATTTCGTTATGATTGAAGTAGGAAAAGTAAGTTCCAATAATTCTGGAGCGGTGCATTGGCCAGATGGTTTTGAGGACAAAAGTCCAGGGTGTGTTTTAGAGGCTAAGGTTGGTTATACATTACACGATTGCAGCTTTGTAGCTACATCCACTTCTCTGTCACTTTCATCTCTTGATGTATGCTTGGGGATTCAAACAGATGCTGAAGAACTGCCAAATTTCTGTTCGTCAAATATGATTAATGTCGAGAAGAGTTTACTGGGTGTAGGAGCTTCAGGACCATTTGGAATATTGATTACGATTATTTTGACGGTATGTATCGCATCGGTATCTTACCTATTTTGGAAAAGGAAATCTTCTGAGTAGGATACCTCAGAGTGATTGTGCTTGATAAAAAAGTAAGTTTGGCTTTCTTAGAAAGAATCTAAAGAAAATTGTGTCGATTCTTCAGTTTCTTGTTTCGATTGATTTGTTACTTCTTCTACTTGCTTCACTGGCTCTGGGATTTCTTCCCATTCTTCGCTTGGTAATGATTCATCGAATGCGGCGAGAATCTTCTTTGCCTCCCTTCTTGATTTAGGAATCCCGTGCAAAGATAGGTGGTCTTCGCCACTCAATCCTAAATTCATAGCCAAAGAAAAGTCCTCCGGATTTCCTCCAAGAGATTCATCGTGAACTGCAAGGAGATTGGGCCAGAGGTCTTCTCTAACAGCCGCTTTACTAGCACCTGTCTGTTCTGCCAGAGATGCTACAACACCAGAGGTTCTCCAAGCCTCACCTCCTCTTCTTAGGAAGTTAGGATAAGTTAGGAAGGGGTCAGAAGCGGAATCCTCTCTTTTGGCAGATACTGCAGCTTGAGATGAAAGAGAAGAACCCCAATACCACGAACGATATGCTCTGTTGGTAAACTTGGTCGCCAAGGCACGGTCGGCTAGCACCATCGCTTGGGAAATCCCAGCCAATTCTCTGGTATCGAATACCGATTGGTTATTCCATACAAACCATGCTAACATCTCATCCGGATCCTTGTCCGAATTCATTAGCAATTGATTGGCAACTCGTCCGTTATCTGCAGAATATACTTCTCGGAGCGCTCTGAAAACATCGATTTGAGAGTCTCTCTCTGCAACCTCGGCCAATGCTCTAACATCCTCTAGGTCGATGTGTTCTCCGCCTATTGCAGCCGCTGCTTGCAAATCTCGAACTAATGCACGTAAATCTCCCGGATTGTTTTCGATAAGCGCCTCTACCGCTTCAGGATCCATGGATAGTTCTTCACCATCCAAGACTCTATGTGCAATTCTCCTCATGTGTACCTTCCCCACTCGTTTGAATTGGATATTTTCTGCCAATCGCATTACTCGGTCTCTATTACGACGCCATTGTCTTCCTGAACCCCACAATCTCATTGCATCGTTGCAAGTCATTATGACAGGTTGCTCGGTAATCTTGAGTAAATTCAAAAGTTCTGCCTTACCACCCGAATCTCCCTTAATAGTCGCTTTTTCTTCCTCTTCAGGTGAGAGGATTTTGTCGATTTTATCTTCAGAGACTTGAGCGAACCCGCCAGATAAGTGGTCTACTTCATCGAGCAAAACTACTGTTTTCTCGCCAACATTTCCACCAGCAGAAAATGCTGATAGTGAGATATGCTGACTTCCTCGAGTGGCTGCTCTACGAATGGCGGCAGCATTTCTTTCCTCGGAGGCATTCAATTCTATAATCGACCAGCCTCGTTCTTTCCCGACTGCCTTAGCAAGAGTAGTCTTCCCAACTCCGGGTGGTCCAACTAGGAGCAATCCACGTTTATCTGGAATTTTTCCTGATGACCATCTATCCAACCATTGAGCGATCATACGAAGTTGGGAATCATTACCCTCCATCTGAGACATGCTGGTTGGACGATATTTCTCCGTCCAGTCCTCAATGGCCCCGGCTACGCTCACGTTCCTATGCTATCTTGGAGCCTCTTGAAGATTGGTGGCCTTATTCTACTGGAACAGCCATTCATTCAGAACAATTCTTGCATGGTTCCGTTAGTCATTCGTGCTAGAATCTCGTCTACAAAGGCTCGTACCTGTAATTGGTCATCTCGCCTTCTAACGGTCACGCTTCCGTCTTCTAGTGAAGTGTGATCAACGGTTAATGCCCAAGGGACTCCTATCTCATCAGCACGCGCATACCTTCGACCAATCGATTTACTCGAGTCCATCTCGGCCCTAGAATGAGGGAGTGCATTAATCGCTGAAGTAATCTCTCTTGCTAGTTCAGGCATTCCGTCTTTGTCGAATAATGGCAGTACAACACAATCCACATTGGAAATACCTTCGGAGAGTCTGAGGAATGTGTAAGCCTCTCCTTCCTTTTCGGCTTCTTCGTAGGCGTGGTCAAGAACATGCCAAATAATTCGATCAATACCAAAAGCAGGTTCAATTACATGAGGAGTGAACCATTCTCCACTAACGTTAACGGTATCAATTCTTCTTTCCACCATGTTTTCGTCAATACTCACTGAATTACCATTAGCTAATGTCAATTCAAAGGGTAAGGAATCTGGTAATTCGGTAAGAGATTCTAGAGCAGCAACTACAGCGCCCGCCTCTCCTCTGAACGTTGGGCCAATTACTGCTCCATTGGGGACTAATCTGTCCAGTGTTTGTGATCTAGGCTGATCAAATTGCCTCCAAGCCCTAAGTGACTTGGTATTGGAATGAGCCTCGTGACTCTCTAAATCGTGGCATGTTCGGTTAGCGATTCCTACGCACTCTATCCAACCGTGTTCCCCATGTATTTCACAATCCCAGCAATCATCAGCATAGTGAGCCATTTCGGTACTTGCATGTTGACGGAATCGAATCTTTGCTGGATTAATTCCAACGTCTATTAGGAAATCCCATGTTCTAGCCAAAAACCAAGCTACGGTTGGATGACGTACTATACCCGCATCTAACGCGGCTCCGAAACTCATTCGCGACTCGCCAGCGTGAGGGCCATCTGGATCA
>Ga0163110_10000995_pt1 | contig 14052 bp, 5 predicted proteins | sample CRUFie1St17metaG_FD_108703 | JGI IMG/M metagenome (GOLD analysis project Ga0163110, IMG submission 108703) | Marine microbial communities from the Costa Rica Dome - CRUD Field 142mm St17 metaG | ecosystem: Environmental > Aquatic > Marine > Oceanic > Photic zone | place: Costa Rica: the Eastern...
CCGGTCGTTGTAGGGGGAGTCTTCTTGGCAACGCATGTAAAACGTTGAACCGTTCACTTCCAGGCCTCGCAGCATTTGTTTGGAACTGCTGCCGTACGTGCCGCCGCATTCCCAGCTCGAGCCGCTGGCTGAGGTGTAACTGTAAAAGTCCGAACTTCGCGTGTAGGTTGATGTACCATCGCTCTCAAATTCGTAAGCGTAAAGTCGATTCATGGCGTTGTGAGCCACCCAAACCTTGCCCGTCTGACGGTCGTAAGCGATGCCGGTGTACTCACCGACGGACGGCGAGATGTCGTAGGAATCGATGCATGTCCAGGTATCGTCTCTCGAGATATCCATCTCCATGACGCGATGGTAATTCACCGGAGCGGTTGAGCCGTAGGTGTACCGGTACCCAGAAAGGATGCCGAAAAGGCGTTCATCGTCGGTGATCGTCCAGTCTCGGAAACCGTAGTAGCCGTAGTAAGAGGAGGAGTGTTTCTGCGGAAGGGTGCATGCTGCTTTGTCCAAGGTGATGACCGATTCACGAGAAGCGTTGTTGGGGTACAACCGTTCAACGATGTTGCTGAAGGTGGACGAAGACCATGTTGACAAGAACAGCCAGTCGTGATGTTTCAAGATGGCTCCTTGGCTCTGCGCCATGAAACTCGAGGAAGTTTTTGTTAATTGTTGGGAATACAACGTTTCGGTAGCGTTTGAGGTGTGCGGCTGTCGAAGGGCGTAAGAGCCGTTGTCAAACCAGGCATCTGAATTGGGGTCAACATAAGCATCTTCTGCATGCGGCAAGAAGTTTCGACTCACGTTGCTCATGGCGAGGGTTAAGTCGCCCGACCGGTCGTCAATATCAGCCTCTGTACCCCGAATCCAATGATCCCTGTCGTCCGTGACGATTTGTGACCAGCCGGTTGCTGATGCCCCCGAGAGGGTCATGCTCACGTCCGTTACGAGGGCCCCTCTGGGTAGAGAAACAGCGGCTCCCATGTCTGGATTTGCACCTTGATACAAGGCGATGTGTTCTACCGAACCGTCGCTGAACTCGTAGACGTGCCTGGTTCCTGCAGCGGCCTCAGCCTCCGAGATCATCACCTCTGCTAGCGGACCGAGCGGGGTGAGAACCATCATGGAGACGAGAAGGAAAAACACGGCCCGGGTATGGAAACGTTGCTTGCCGCCACCGTGCATGTTTCCTACACGCTCCAGTTACCATTTGAATGATGCGGTTTGGGGGCAACACAACGACATCGTCAATTGGTCTGACGAGAATCGTAGCGAATTGGCGAAGAATCACCACGGACGCCGTCCTCTTCGTCATCCCTTACTTCGAACCAGTCGTTCATCCAGTCACCATCCGTGTCCCAATTTTTTGGGCTGCTTCCCTCGGCGAGGTGATCGTCATCGAAGTCAAGCAAATACCAGCCGTATTCGTGTTCGCCAACGTTTCGCACCGGTGGCGTGTTCGGGGAACCGGCGTAGTAAATGTCCCAGGCATCGGTGCGGTTCCCCGCCATCAGGACGATGTCGTCTGACGGGTCAACGATGAGGTAGTTTGTATCACGGTCATCAACGATGTAGCCGTACTGGTTGTCCGGTCCCCCCAACTTATCGAGTTTCAAGTAATTCAACGTCAACTCGTCGGATTGCCCGAGGCCCAAGATGGCCGCTCTGAACTGCCACCCTTCGGTGACGGGCATGCCTTCGTGGGTCAAACCGCTGAGCCTAACCGCATTCGGCGAAGCGTAGTCGCTCGTGGTTATGGCGTAGAATTCTTGGAAATTCGTGTACGATTCGTAATTGCAACCTGCCCCAGAACAGTCCCAATTGCCGTCTTGGTCTGGGTCTTCGTTGGCGTCGTTTGGATTGGTTGGGTCCAACGTGAACCATGTGAATTCGGTATCGGGCCTGGCCAGCGTTCCTCCTGAGCCGTCTTGAGACAACGGCAGGCAGGAGGTTGTGTCGGTGTTGCAGGCGCCACCCGTCGCCACATCGATCCAAACGACTCGAATGTTGAGGAACGAACTGAAATTGTCGTTGCTCTCGTTCCATGCCATCTTGTACTCGTACCAGTCGGGAAGCATGTCCCCGTCAGTGTCGTTGTCACTTGGGTTTGAGCCGTACTTGAACACCTCTCGGCCATCAGAATAGTTGTAATCCCTCACATGAGAAACGACGGCGCCGTTCTCCACCGTGGTGATGAACGTGCGGCTATCTGCGTCGCTGTCGTTCAAATCCGGTCGGGTTTGATTGTCGTACTCCATGAAGTTCGTGAACGGCAAATCGCCCACCCCGTTTTGAACGGTAATGCCAGACGGCGTGAACACCCTGTTCTCCCAGGACCCTTGTTCGGCAGGGATGTCAAAGCTGGTCCGGTCGTACCATCCGTCGTGATCGCCGTCGTAATTGACGTCCCACGGATTCAACGGGTTGGCCGCCCAGTGATTTTCGGTCGTGATGTCGTCCATTCCGTAGGTTGCATAGCAATACTCCCATCCGTCGGGGATACCGTCGCTGTCTGAATCAGGGTGCGTTGGGTCGGCGACGCCACGCAGACTTCGATTGAAGTTTTCATTGTCCAATGAGTTGATTTTCTCCATACGCTCGAGGGATTCCTGTCCCTTTTTGATGAAGTCTTGGTACAACGCTTGTTGTGCTTGGAGAGGTGAAAATCCGAGTTCCTCTTGATACGCCGCCATGGCATCCTCACCGAAATCGATGATGCCGAGGTTTGCAGGGACGGTGTTTCGGGTCAGGAATTTACCCCAGGTTCTGGATTCCCATTCACGCAGGTTGCTGAAGGTTTCGTTGGCGTCGATGCTTCCATCGCCGTTGCAGTCGAAACTGTCTTGATCTGAATCCAAGTTCACATCCCCGTCGATAAGCGGGTTGATCGACCACCGGTTTTGGTCCAAGTCCCATGAAGTGAACCAGTATTCGAAGCCGTCGTACATACCGTCGCCATCCGTATCGGCGATGGTCGGGTCGGTCATGCCCAAAACCACCTCGATGAAGGCGTTGGGGGGTTCACCTTGTTGCCAGGCATTGAAGTCGTTGAGGAGCCGTTTTCCGCGTGTTTCCTTTGAAATGAGAATGTTAAACACGCGCTGGGCTTTCTCGGTGGGTTGTTGGAAATCACCGTCGATGTGCAGAAGCGGAGCATCGCTCGGGTGGTCAACGCCGTTATCGGGTTGCTGGGTTGCGAGGGCAAATTCCTGCCGATCGTTAAGTCCGTCCTCGTCCCCGTCAAAATCGCCATCACCGGCCACGAGGGGGTTGAGCGTCCAGACCCCCGCTGAGACGTTCCACGTGGTGAACAACAGCTCCACCCCATCAAGCATTCCGTCGCCGTCCGTATCCACATTGTTCGGATCGGCCGTCAAGCCCGTGAGGTTGGTCTGATTTTCCGTCAAGAAATCGCCGAACGAAGCGGTGGTCGGTATTCCGGGCCACTGTTGAAGGGCAAAGGAGAGACCGATGGTGGTGACGAACCACTGCGGCGATGAGCGGTTCACATCGGTTTCAGAGAGCATCGGTGAAATGACGTTGTACTCTTCCCAGTTGGTCATGCCGTCGTCGTCAGCGTCTTGCCACCGGTCGGTTGAATCGAGGGGATTGAGCGTCCAGGCGTCATCGAGAAGGTTCCATCTCGCAAACCATATCTCCCAGCCGTCCGGCATGCCGTCGGCATCGGTGTCGGCGTCCAACGGGTCTGCCGCACCGATGCTGTACTCGGATAAACCGGCCGTGACCGAACCCGACGCTCTGTCAGCGAACGTGTCTTCTGGTGCTCCCAAATCGGCGATGTTGTCAAACAACTTCGTCGTAAAGTTGCCGGGGATGGTCTCCCCGTCCAAGGTTAGGTTGCCGTTGAAAAGGTCGGAGCGAATGTGGTATTCGAGGTAGTTGACAAAGGCTTCATCCAAGGAAATCTCCCCGTCCCGATTCACGTCGTACCCATCGCCGTCTGGGTTTTCAAAAGCGTCGGAACCGTTGAGCGGGTTAACGCCACGTCGGGATGGGTCCCACGAACAGAGCCCTTTGGATTCCCAGCCGTCGGGGAGGGTGTCGCCATCGGAGTCAACGAGGTTGGGGTCGGCAACCGCCCACGATTTGGCGGCCTCGGGGGATTCGCCGTAGTCCTCAAGCAGGTCGCCATCAATGCCCATGAGGCGGACGATGGACCACTGGTACTCGCAAAGGTTGGGTAAACCATCACCGTCCGCATCCCAGTTGGCGTCCTCAGGCCTCAGCGGGTCAAGACTCCAATTGTTCCCGCCGGTAAACGAATCGCCAATCCATCGGCGATGTTGAATCTCCCACCCGTCAGGCATGCCGTCGCCATCAGAGTCGTGGTTGGTGGGGTCCGTAGCCGTGTCCACGTTAGCGATGGCGAGGTAAGTAGCGTTGGCGGCCTGTCCTTTGGTTTCATCGCAGAGGTATTCCATTTGCACCGTGTAGTAGCACCAGAGGTTGGATTGTTCGTAGAAGAAGCCGTAGTGTTCAGCACCATCCCCAAGCCCGTCCCCGTCGGTGTCGCCAATCCGGGGGTCGGTTGAATTGTACCCCTCAGGCGTGGTTTTTGTGTAGCGGAACTCGTCGAGGTTGGTCCACAATCTGTCGAGACTCATATCGGCCGACTGGTCAAGGTTGATGCCGTCTGCGTCCGGGTCGTACAAAGCATCCCATGGGTCCGTGGGGTCAAGGCCGTGAACGACTTCCCAACCGTCCGGCATGCCGTCAGCATCGGAGTCGTTGGCTCCCGGGTCCATCAGTTGAAGGTTGGCAAACTGACCGGGGGCGGCCGAACCGTAGACCGAAACGTTGCCCTCTTCCACAGAGGTGGTGATGGCAACGATTTGACCGGGGAGCCGAGTCTGGTCTTGAAGACCGTAAACAGCATCATGATCGCCTGCGATAGCCCAAAGGCCCCAGGCTGAACCGATGAGGATTTCATCACCGGTCGGATGAATGGCGTAGATGTTGTTGGTGTCTTGGGAGAGTTTGCCATCAACACCCGGATGGACGTAAAGTCCGCTGTGCTCGATCATGTCTTCAATGAGGTCCAATTTGTGAACGCCTGACGGCGTACCAAACCACAAGGCCTGAGCGTTGTTTGCCGATGGGCCGTCCAAGACCAAGGTGCGAACATCGGCCGGGTTGTCGTTGACACCAAGCGGCAAACTCCGCAACTCGTCGACGTTCGTCGGTATCGGATTGGTTTCTCGAGTGAAGAAAAACCGCCATTCACCGGTCGCCTCGTCCCTGGCTGTTGGTGTGTCCACAATGAACAAACCGCGATCGGTGCCAACGAAAAGATGGAACGTCGAGCCGCCGACAAGGCCGTGCTGAATCGCAGAAACCGAGGCGTTGGCCTCACCGAGACCGGCTTGCAGACCCGTCCCAATTTCGGACGTGGTGATGATGTTGGCGTTGCCGTCGATTTCAATGACGAGGCCTTCACCCCCGTCGCCGAGCCCTATGACGTGGAGGTTCGTGTCTTCGCCGGCCAACGGCGCCACAGCGTTCACTTTCTCGGCGAAGCTCCAGGACCACGTGGGCATCGAACCAAGGGCTCCGTCCGCCAGCAGCGGCGCCACAGCGAAACCCGCTGTTGTTCCAAGAACCGCTGCGTAGGGAAGGCCGTTTGAGCGAGCCAAGAAGCCATCGTTGAGGACGATGCCCTCGGGTAACCAGTGATGAGACTGAGCGTTCTGCTCGCTGTCAAGAACGCTCACACCGTATTTTGTCATGGCGTAAATTTTGCCACCGTTTTCATCCAGCGACCGAATGTCATGATGCATCACGGCCAAGGTGTCCGCAGGCGCATCGTAAACGAGTGGCATCGTCGTGAAATCGATTTCGTCCCCGACATACGTTGATTTCAGTCCAGGGTAGACCGTGTTTCCGTTGTCGTAGTGAACCAGGTATTCTTCCAGGGTCGACAGGGCTTCGCCCAACTTCAGCGCTGTTTCGGTCCGAGACACATCGTCCGAAAGGCCACCGTCGCGGTTGGCGTCCCATCCATCGGCGTCAGGATCGTCCAAGGCGTTGGAACGGTTGAGTGGATTGAGCCCGAAATGAACCTCCCATCCGTCCGGTATACCGTCCCCGAAGGAGGGGTACAGCGGCCTAATGGAAAAACCGTCCCATAGGTACCGGTCAGAGTCGTCCATCAACGGGTCGGTACCCAACCATAAGTCCTCACCAACCGGATCGACCGCTGTTTTCGTGCAGGCCGACAGGAGGTTGTGGAACGTGGCGTTGTTGCCCGATGGCAGGTATGGCCAGTTCTTGAGAACCGAACCCTCGGGCTCGGTGGCGTAGCACCAAAGCCCATCAAGTTCTGATGTGAAATTGGATGGCATACCGTAGGCATACTCCTCTGGAGCCGTGTAGCGTTCGGAATCGCTCAGTATGCCGTCGCGATTCACGTCAAAACCATCGTTATCGCTGTCCAGTGTCACATCACTTCCGTTGAGCGGGTCGAAAGAAGGGCAAGAGTACCGTAGGTCAACAGGATCGAACCCACCCAGGCGATGGCACATGTAGACCTCGTACCCGTCAGGCATGCCGTCGCCATCCGTATCGGAGATGCGTGGGTCAAGATACATGCGATTGTTGTTTTCATCAAGTTCTCCGGTCAAACCTCTTGGAAATCCGGGAGCCGTGCAATTTGCTGGATAGGGCCAACAATACTCCTCGGTGGCGTTGAGACCGTCAATATCGTTGTCCAAATCGTTGTCCGCTGTGTCCTTGTCAAGTCCGGGAATGGAAACGTCTCGACCGTCCACAGCGGTCCAGTTCATCCACTCTTCAAACAGATTTTCGTGAACATCCGGAATGGAGTCACCGTCCGTGTCCGTTTTTTGGGGACCACCGGAAGTGGCGTCTTCTGGGTGAACGTTGGCAACGTTGGAGATGGCCGGAAACTGCGACATGAACAACAGGCTTGCGATAACCGCAAGCGTCGTCAAAATGGCTGTTTGGCTTCGTCGCATCAAGACACCGTCTGCGAAGGCGCCGCCTCGCTTGTATTTTCTCTGTTCAAATTGCTTATGATGTTGATGGAACGTTGTTCATACAAAATGCGACTGATGACGCAGTTCTCGGCTGAAAAACGGCCACTCTTTTCCTCAAGAAGCGGTGTATTCAAGTTCCTTCCGCGATGCTCGCCTTGTGTTCGCATGACGATGACCATCACGCATCTTGGTTCAGGCAGCCGAGGCAACTCAACGCTGCTGGAAACGCCCCGTGCGAAAGTGCTCATCGACCAGGGGTTCAGCGGCGCCCAGTTGGTGAAGCGGCTGGCGCGTCTGCAACTTACACCAGAGGACATCGATTGCCTCTTTCTTTCCCACCACCACGGCGACCACGGCGGTGGGGCCAAAATGCTTCAAACAAAATGGAACATACCCGTCTTGGCCAACGAGCGAACCGCTCTTGAATTGGACCTCGTCCCTGAAATGACGACGTTCTTTGAAGCCCTCGACCTCGTTAAAATTGGTTCTGATTTGGCCGTTCTGCCCGTTCCTGTACCCCATGCAGGGTCGGACAACGTGGGGTTCGTGGCCAGTTATGGTGGAGAGCGAGCGGCGATCATTACGGATTTGGGTTCTTGGACGGACGAACTGGTGACGCACGTGCGGGGATGCGAGCACATCTCTGTGGAAGCCAATTACGACCACAACCGGCTGATGCACGGACCTTACCCCTACTCCCTAAAAGACCGCATTTCAGGTCGAGGTGGGCACCTGTCGAACGAGCAGACCGGGCGGTTTCTGGCGGAGGTTTGCACGGAGGCCACGCGGAGCATCACCCTGATGCACCTCAGCGAGAAAAACAACCTCCCGCATCTTGCAGAATCCACCGTGCTTTACTTCATCGATGAAGTGTTCAGCGGCGACCTGCGAATTTCGGGCCAAAACGGCCCTGACTTTTCCCACTACATCGGCCAAGAATCGACCGTCGTCAAGCCGACCGAAAAGGTCGCCAAATGAACGGCACACCCAACTTTGAGGTCAATGGCTAAATGATACGGGGTTGTGTCAGCCTTGTGAACCGACCGAGCGTGCAGTTTGCATCCCACCGTCGAGTGGAGGATGAGCGTGCTGTAAGCGAAGTGTTGGGCGTGGTCATGTTGCTGGCCATGGTCATCACCATCATGGGCGGCGTCTGGATTTTTCTCAACCCGTACCTATCGGATTTTGAGGACAACACCAACTGGAATTCTGCCACCGGCCTCGCTGAACGAATTGAAGACCGGCTTGAGGTGGCGGGCAATGCTCCCGAGGGTACGGGTTTCAGGAACACGCTGGCCATTCAATCCACAGCAATTCGCTCGGTACAGAACATCGAGCACTGGACCATTGCAGCGGATTTGACGGACGGTGAGCGGATTGTTGTACGCCAGGTCAACGACACCACCATCGGTGTTCTGACCGCCAACGAAACCGCTCGCAGCGTTCGTGTGGAGTCCCCCGGTGTGGTCTACGAACAGCAACTTCCAGTAAGTCACCTCGAGGTGTTTGTAACCCACAACGCAAGCGCTTCTCACTGGATATCCATCACCGTCTACGGTGCCGATAACGAACCGCTGCATCGGCACGTCTCCTGGACCGTATCAGGGCTCCAAATCACCACGTCTCTTGGGCAAGGTGAACACCAAATCGTCCTCATGAACAACGCCCGAGCGGAACGGTTTCCCAACGAGGCGTGGGAGGTGAGCGCCATGCCACTGGTGGAGTTTGACCGCATGGCAAACGATGAGTTGCGTCTTTCCATCCTGCTCACGGACATCATCGCCAACGGCAGCATTGGTTCCGGCTCCAACGTTGGTATGCAGTTTGTGTCACAGGGGCCGCTCACCTTGTTCAGTGGACGAGCCTACAACGTGAACTTCAACGTGCACAACGCCCTTCACGACGTGATATCGCCGCAGTATCACAACAACTGGCTGGCGGACTACACCATTGAGAGGTCAGCGGGAACACTGGACACCTTCATCGGATTTTCACCCTACGAAAGAGCCAGCGGAGCCGACGGATTCAGCGTGTCTTCACAGGCTTTTCCACTCTACTTTGAGGTGGATGTTCAACGGGTGGAGGTGAGTTCGTGAACGGAACCCTTCGCCGAGATGAAGATGGAGTATCGGCGGCCGTTGCCACCGTGCTCTTGTTCGGCGGCGTGCTGTCCATCATCGGTTTGATGATGATCTCCATGATGCCAGTCATCGAAGAATTGGAAGGCTCCGTCGAACGCCACGATATGTCGGCCCAAATGGCGCTACTCGCTCATGAAACCGCCGCCCTAAGCGAGCGAGGTATGCCAGGAGATTCAGCGCATAGCACGCTCATCCCAGTGGACGGAGAACTCGTTTGGGACAGCTTACGAGGCGGCATGTGGTATTCTGCAACATGGGTCGAGGAGATGAGTTTGAGGGCGCGCGGGGCGCTTGACTTTGACGACCAACTCGAAATTCGTCACCCGGAGAGCTTCGTCGAGGCCGTTTGCATTACCGACCTTCGCTTGGGGCCGGACCGTCCTTATCACTACACCATCGATGCGGTTCTGGACCGTGTGCGTTTCACCGTCACCCCCGGCCTGGCAATGCCCCTGGGACCGATTGACGTGATGCTGGTCGAGGAGGGAGAAGAGGTACTCTCGATGTCGCTGAGGATTGACGACATGGGTGTTGTTGACGTGTCGGCTTACGGTGCGGCCACATTGACCTCAAGCCACGCGCTGACCGTGTTTGGACACGTGGGCGATGGCGGTGCCAGCTACGTCTTGCCAAACTCGCCAGAGCCCGTTGACAAACGTGGCCATGACTGGTCAATACCGCTGCCTGCGGGAACCCACACCTTTGAACTGCTCAGCGAACGCTCAAACCAAATTCACCTTACCGTGAACGAGGCGACATCCATACACTACGCCACGCCAAGCGGTCTGGCAAGGACCGGCGTGAGCTTCAGTCATAACATCAACCTCACGGAACCAACGGTCGCCCACATCACCACGAGCACGCCATCACGATTGATGTTGAAACTCAACACGACCAGCGAAGCAGGCATGACCGCTTGGCCCTCGATGACCGGTGCGTACCTCGGGCATGCCTTTTTGCCGCCGACAATGGATGGCATGCTCCGGTTCACCAACCCGGGAGATGACGTTGTCACCCTGACGTGGCGCGGTGGCGGTATTTCCGTGGCGAGCGGAAACGTTGAACAAATCGATTGGCCTCCTACAGCGGATGGTGAAGCGTTGACCATCGACGCCGACGGAGACATCATGGTCACTTGGGCCGCCGACAACGGCGCCTCAACCACGGATGCAGTCGACGGCAGCATGTTCCTGCCCGCTGACGACACGGGTTCGCTATCTGGCGGGCTGTTCACCTACGACAATCGCGACAATTCATCCACTGAGACGCTGCTGTACCGGCTCGCAGGCTACACCTCAACATGGAACCTCTCGGGCGCTGTCGAGGCGTCTGGTGTGTTTCTTGACGCTATCAATCACCGCGTCATCACCCTGCCAGAGGGCAATACCACGCTCCGCGTTGAAGACGGACATCCGCTGCGCGCCGTGAGGCATGGAGGGAACAACGGGTTGCTCCACCTCCCTCACGATGGCGCCCAGCGGTGCACAAGCGTTGGAACGCAGGCCAGTGGATGGATCATGACAGACCTTCCATGGGAGCGAATGGGGGGCCGAGGTGAAATCGACACGAACCAAGCGTGGAGAGATGGACGCCACCCAGCGAGCATGAGCATTGATGTCATTGGCAGCGACGGTATCTCTACGCACAGCTCCATAGGAACCGTGTGGGCGTTCCACCTGTCCAGGTTGTCCTACCAATTTTCTTCATCGGTTGACGGCATGGAAGTGGCCTTCAGCGGAGGGGCCGTGGTCACCAACCATCCGGAATTCAACGCCTATGTTGTCGTACCGCCTTCCGATAGGGGCGGCCCAGGCCCTCGATTTGCCGCCACCATTCCGGCGCTTCACCCAACCGCAGGTAGCGAAACGGGTGCAGGTGAGTTGGAACTTGACATCGAAATGGTGCACCGAACATCATTGGCCTCGACACCGGCTTACGAAGTTCGCCGAGGCTGGAGCGAGCCCTACGGTGCGGCCATTGCCGATGATGCCGGTGTTGGCTTGGAAGCAAGTGAAGACTGGACGGTGTACCCGGGCAGGCTTGACCTGCTCACCGACTATGTCGGCTGGGTTCCCGACCCAAGTTATGGAACCTCAGAAGCGGTATGGCACACCAACGGTGAAGTGGTTGAATTCACGCTTCAAATGGCATCGCTTGATGTGACGACCCGGGAGGTGTTGGTTTGAGGCAACATTCGCTCGCGAGAGACACCCGCGCAGCGGCGACGGAACTTGGTTACATCTTCACCTTCCTGCTTGGCGTCTTGCTGATGAGCATGTTCAGTATCTGGGCGTGGGACATCGAAACGAACACCCGACTGCGATGGAACGAAGAAGCCGTTCGCGCCAACATGGACGACATCGCGGCCGCTGTTGAGCGAGCGGACGAGGCGAGTCGCCTTGGCGGCAACGTCTCCTACGCCGAAGAGATCGCATGGCGGCCCACGGAAGCCGATGAATCGCTGTTTTGGATTGAACTGCACGAAACCTCATTGAAACTGGTCGATGAAGGAGGGCCGCTTGACATGGAAGTCTCCCTTTCAGGAACGGGTGCCGGCACCCACGAAGGGCGGGTGCCGCTCGCCGGAGTTGAGCGTCTTTGGGTGGTGCACGAAGATGGCGTCACGTTTTTGTCACTTGACAGACCGCAGGCTGTTCAATGATTCACCGACTCATAACCGCTCTGTGGACCATGGCTTGGACTTCTCGCATCTTGGTTTTCGCACCGAGTTCCCTGAACACGGTTAACGCCCTTTGCAAGTATTCCATCCTGCCCTGACGGTCGGGAGCTACCCCTCCTAGTCGAGTGAGCAGTTCACCTATCTGCATCCGCAAGTCGTTCGCTTCGGCCAGGACCAAGGCCTGTCCGTAATGTTCGACAGCCTCGTCAAGGCGACCTGCATCGTGCAACACCTCGCCAAGGAGCATGGTGATTTCCACCAACGACTGCACATCGCCGGCCTCGTTCATTGCCTCAAGGGCCTCGGTGTAGTGGAAAAGGGCCAGTTCTGACTGCGCCACTTTCGAGTAATACCTGCCCAGAACAGCTTGAGCCCTTGCGTGCATGACGGCATCGCCCATTTTTGAGGTTCGCTCGTGCGAGGCCATGGCGTGCTCACGCGCACGGTCCACCTCACCCAACTCAATCAGCGATCGCGCCAACGTGATTTGGCTCTGTATCAGATCCTCGTCGTCAGCATCTTGCAGAATTGATTCAACTTCAGCATAGGCCTCGAGAGCCTTGGATTTCTCGTTTTTTCTCCGCAGAAGGTAACCGATGTTGTTGTAGGTGCGTGCCGCCCACCTTGCGTGACCGAGCGAGATGTAGAGTTTCAAGGCCATTTTGTGGCGGCTGAGCGAGAGGTCGCTGTCGCCTTGTTTTCGGCTGACGTCTGCAAGCGAGGAGAGTATTTCCGCCTGTACCTGTTGGTTGGTTGCCTTTTTTGCCAGTTCGAGGGTGTTACCAAGCACTTCCTCGGCTTCTGGGAGGCGCCCGAGGAGCGCAAGAATATCGCCTTGCAATTGGGCCATGCCGACGACAACATCGGCTTCCAAATCCGTCGTTTCAATCTGCTCAATCAAACCGAGCAGTTCCATATGACCCTGAGAAACCAATTGCCTGCCTTCTTTCACGACGAGCGCTGAAGCTTCGTCGAACTGACCGGACTTGATGGTGTGGTAGACGAGCTCGATGAGGATGTCTTGGGATTGGGACTGTTTTTTGTACCATTCAACACATTTTCCATGGAACTCCTCCCTGAGTGCAACCGAAAGGCTGCGTAGCAAGAATTCGCGAATCAGATCGTGGACATCGTAGGTTTCTGAGTCGGCTTGCCGAGCAAGGCCGGACTCAACCAGGCTGTCAAGCTCATCGGTGTCCAGTTGCTGCATGGCAAGCGCCTCGAGCTCCACGGGTTCCCTGAACACGGAGAGTGCCGACAACACCCGCTTCTGCTCCGCACTCAATTTTGAGAAAATCTCGACCGTCACGTAGTTCTCAAGCGTCTCGTGGAATGCCCCTGCGGACGCACCACGGTTGATGAGCTCAAGCACCAGCGGGTGGCCCCTTGACAACCCGTGAATGTGGAGCCACTGTTCGTCTTCCAAGGAATCAAAACTCGTGAGCAATTTCCTTCCAGATTCTGGGTCAAGTCCATCGAGCGGGAGGACCAAACTCGCAATTCTGCCCTCGGCGTCCTTGGTTGGCACGACCGGCTTGAAAGAACGTGAAAAAATGACCAAACCGATTTTCTCCTCACTGCCGAGAAGCGCAAGCGACATGGCTTGGAACGTCTGGTGCAACACCGTGTCCGACACTTTGTGAAAATCATCGATGACCAGCAACGAGGGGGTGCCCTCAAGCGCTTCGACCAAGAGCCGGGCTGCGTCGGCGGGCTGTGGCACAGGCGTCGCTGCTAGGTAGGTAGAGAACTCAGCATTGCCCATGCTCGCCAACCAGTCCGCAACCGATTCGAAGAATGAACGGGAGCCTTCCCAATCTTGACATCGATGGTACAACAGGTTCCGCCGGTGCATGAATCGCTCGATCAACTTGGAAGCGACGGTCGTTTTGCCGATACCTGCAATGCCGGGAACCAACAAGGTGGTCGCTCTCGCCTCAAGCAGATTTACCATGTTGTCCAGCTCCGTAGCCCGGCCGTAGAAATGCCGGAGACGGGGCAGGTCCGCAAGCGATGTCACGAGTTGTTTCTCAACATGTTTGGACAGATCCCGCTCCACCAGATCGGCCGACAAATTGCGAATGTCCAGACGGTTGTGTTCATCGATGTACCGAATGATGTCGACCGGCCGCATTTCAAACGGTAACACCGATTTCGCATTCCCCAGCGTCGTTGAGACGGCGGGTTGTTCATCGAGGACGCACGTTACGGGGAATTC
>Ga0163110_10000996_pt1 | contig 14052 bp, 18 predicted proteins | sample CRUFie1St17metaG_FD_108703 | JGI IMG/M metagenome (GOLD analysis project Ga0163110, IMG submission 108703) | Marine microbial communities from the Costa Rica Dome - CRUD Field 142mm St17 metaG | ecosystem: Environmental > Aquatic > Marine > Oceanic > Photic zone | place: Costa Rica: the Eastern...
GGTAGTCTCTGAAAATTAAGCTATAATTTCAGTAATAGCATCAGCACCTTCAACTCCTACTAGCTTTTCATCTAACCCATTATGAAAATAACTTAATGCGTTATGATCTAAGCCTAATTGAGTTAATATAGTAGCATGAAGATTTTTGACTAATAAAGGCTTTTCTACAGCTGCGCTACCTAATTCATCAGTACTGCCTACACTAGTTCCTCCTTTTATTCCACCTCCTGCCATCCACATAGTAAAACCCATAGAGTTGTGGTCTCTGCCAGTACCTTTAGCATACTCTGCTGTAGGTTGTCTTCCAAACTCTCCTCCCCAAACTACTAAAGTTTCTTCTAGTAGCCCTCTTTGCTTTAAATCTTTTAATAACCCTGCAATAGGTTTATCAGTTCTTCCAGCATGGTAATCATGATTCTTCTTTAAGTCTCCATGAGCATCCCAGTTAGCATCATTGTGAGCTCCTCCCGAATAAACTTGAATAAATCTAACTCCTCTTTCAACTAGTCTTCGTGATAGAATCAACTTACGAGCAAACTCTTCAGTTCTATCATCGTTAAGTCCATATAAGTCTTTTATATGTTCTGGTTCTTTATCGACATCAATAGCCTCAGGAGCTTCTGTCTGCATTTTAAATGCTAATTCATAGCTGCTTATTCTAGAAGATAGATCAGTATTATCTTTTCTTTCTGCTAAGTGTATACCGTTTAAATGATTAAGTGAGTTAATAATAGTTCTTTGCTGACCTCTAGATATACCATAGGGGTTCTTTAAGTTTAAAATAGGATCACCTTCTGATCTAAATACTGTACCAGCGTAACTAGCTGGCATATAACCTGAAGTCCAGTTTTTAGCACCAGAAATAGGACCTCCAGTCTTATCAAGCATTACTACATAACCCGGTAGACCTTCGTTAAAAGAACCTAAACCATAATTAACCCACGAACCTAATGAAGGTTTACCGCTTATTAATGAACCGCTATTCATCATAAGCATAGCTGATCCATGAATAGGTGAGTCAGCTTCCATTGAATGTATAAAAGCTATATCATCTGCCATAGAACCTACTTCAGGAAAGAGATCAGATATCATTTTTCCACTCTGTCCATAAGGTTTAAAGCCCCATTTAGGTCCAACTACTCTACCTTGATTTTTCTTGCCTCCTCTACCGAAAGTTTTTACATCAATAGTCTTATCATTTAATTCATATAGTTTAGGTTTATAATCAAATGTATCAACATGACTTGGACCTCCATACATAAAAAGAAAGATTACTGACTTGGCTTTACCTGGAATCATTTTTGATTTAGGAGCTAGAGGATTACTATAACCATCTTGCGCTAACATTCCTGCTAAAGCTAAACTAGGAAATGCACCACCTACTGTTTGTAAAAAATCTCTTCTAGTATTATTACAGAATGTATTTTTAGGTTTCATTAACTTAATATATCCTTTATTACGCTACCCTTATTAGCTACTTTAAATGGTCTTCCGTTGGGAGAAAATCTATCTTGTTCAGTCTGTATACCTAATAAATGAGCTATAGTAGCATTTATATCAGATATAGTATAAGGGTCTTTAGTTACTTTAGAAGCAGTTTTATTAGTTTCACCAGCTATATAACCACCTTTTACTCCCGCTCCTATAAGAACAGTTGAATAACACTGTGGGTGATGATCTCTACCATCATTAACATTAATGTTTGGAGTTCTACCAAATTCAGTTACTAAAGCTATAAGCGTAGAATCTAATAAACCTTCACTATCTAAATCTAAAACTAAAGCACTTAATGCATCATCTACTTCTTTAAGCTTATTATCTAATTTAGTAAAGTTATCAACATGCGTATCCCAACCACCATTATTAATCTCTATAAATTTTATATCTCCTTTTATAAGTCTTTTAGCTAATAAGCAACCTTGTCCAAGTCTTGTATCACCATAATTTGCTCTTTTATCAGAACTTTCTTTAGTTAAATCAAACAACTCTAAATCTTTAGACTTTAAAAATCTAACAGTATTATCATAGAACTGATTATACTCTGACGCAAGAGGAGCCTTTAAGCTACTGTTAAGCTCCCGTAGTATACGCATACGTTCTTCCAATTTGCTATCTACTTTACTATTTCTTAATCCTCCTTGAGGATCTACTATAGGTAAAGGAGATTTAACTTTAGGTAAAAATCCAGAATTAGGATGAGCAGATGAACCAGAGATTAAAACATAATCAGGTATATCTTTTTCTCTATCTTGAATATGAGCTACCCATGACCCTAAGCTTGGATGTACTATAGAACCTATTTGTCTATAAGAAGTTCTATTTAAATATTGTGCTTGCTCATGAGCCCCTGTCTTAGAAGTAGTAGAACGTATAATTGACATTCTATCTACTATATTAGCCAGTTTAGGTAATCTGTTACCTAATTCAATACCACTAACGTTAGTACTAATTTTGGTAGTATTACCCATTACATCTTTATTATCTTTTGGATCAAATGTATCAATATGACTCATACCACCATCTAGACAGATATAAATTACATTTTTAGCTTTAGAAGCTATAGGAGCTTCTTTAGCATCTATTGTTTTTAAACCGTATGTAGATGCAGCGAGGGTGTGTATAAAATGTCTTCTTTTCATTAGCTTATAAGTTTAAATTCATGTGAGTTAATTAATATCCATACTATATCTTCAAATGAAGCATCCTTAAATAATTCTCTTTCTCTATCATTAGGAGCTCTTCCTATATAAGAAAAGAATATAATATTCATTCCTTGATTACGATCAACATCTTTAGCTTGACTTGCTACATAACCATTAGTGTCTTGCAAAGCTTTAGTAACGTTACCGTTCATAAGATTTAATATTTGAGTTATGTTAGGTTGCTCATTACCAGTTTCGATTAATTCTCTATCTGACCTACCAAATTCTCTCATAAAATTTGAATGTTTACCTTCAAATATTTGCGATGATCTAACTATTAATTGACCTTTAATTTTAGGTGCACCGTTATAAAAACTACCTTTTATTTTACCATACTCATCCCATTTTTTTAAAGCTTCTTCTGCTGTAATATTTTCAAGATTTGAAAATAGTTTTATATATTCTATTTGCTTATCTTCCGGTTGCCATTTATCAGGATCTCCTTGATAAAGAGTAATAATCGAATCCCATAATTGTGCACTAGTCATTCTCCTTAATACAGGACCTTTAAACTTATTTTCAGTATCAATTTTAGCTTGATAAAATTTAGTATTATAGAGAATAGAATTAAACTTCTTTACATCGTAATTTACTTCTTTAATTGTATCTATAAGATAATCAGTAAGTCTTGAGTTACGACTATCTTTTAATTCATCAAATAATGCAACTTCATTAAGATTCTCTATAAGAGGAAATCCAAAAGCTCTATCCCATAAACGGTTAACTATGTTAGCAGCAAAAGTAGGATGATTATCACTTATTAGCCAATCGGCAAAACTAACTCTTAGTCCCTCTCTCTTACGTTTTTCTTTAACTCTATCTCCTAAAGCAGTTTCAGCTTTAACAATCTCTCCTGGTTCACCATCTCTATATTTATAATCATGAGGTAACTTAAGCTGCTTATTATTATCTTCTACTATAGTATGTTGATAACCATGCCTATAAAATTGACCAACTCTATTAATAGCTCCTTTTTGCTTACCTGATTTATCTAATACTTCAGCTTCATTTTTAAGTCTCTGAAACTGCTTTCTGCCTTCTTTATCTCCTCTAGTATTAAGTTGAGTAAAAAACGCAGTCATATTATAGTAATCCATTTGCGTCCAATCATCGAAGGGATGATCATGACACTGCGCGCAATTTATATTCATACCAGCAAAAGCTTGAAAAGTATTACTCACATTATCGAGTAACATTCCCTCGTCTCTTAAAAAATAACCTACTTCTGGATTATTCCATATGTTACCTTCAGCAGTTAAAAGCTTTTTAATAAATTGATCATATGGAGTATTACTAGTTATTTCATCCTTTACCCAGGTTATATATGTATCACCATCTATATTATTGGATAGTCTTCTTTTTATTCTTAAAAGGTCAGCATAGAAATTAAACATATTTTCTGTATAACCTTGTGAGTTTTGCAGATCTTCTATAAGTTTAGCTCTATCTGGATTTTTTATAAATGAGATAGTTTCTTTATATGTAGGTATTCTACCTACTATATCTAAGTAAGCTCTTCTAACGAACACAAAGCTTGATGCGACTATAGGCATATCAACCTTTTTATTCATTAAGTCTTTAGCTATTATAGTATCTATATCTTTACTATAATTTTTAGCTAATAAACTACTACTAATTAAACATAAACATATAATTACGGCTTTTACCATAATATTATTTATATTGACTTTTCTAACTCTCTACCATATTGAAGCCTCTTTTCTGTATGAGGCGTACCAGCTTTTTCATATTTTTTTAAAAATATTAAAGTAGCTTCTTCAATATTATCCGCTTTGTTAATTTCTTCTTTTACTTTTTTATACTCAGGATGTTTATCCATTTCATGTAATATAAAATCTATTTGAGTATCTAAATTTTGCCATTTAGTTCCTTTACTATTAGCAAACGATAATAGATTAATTCTATCAGTGTCATATCTACCTCCTTTTTCCCATTGAGCTAATCCTCTACCAGGACCTCCTCCTAGCTGTTTTATAGAAGGATCTAAATTAGATTCAGCTTTTAAATTAGCTACTATGCCTATGGCAGCTATTTTAGTTAAGCCACCCTTCATTAATCTATCTACTATATACTGAGGAGAACCATAAGCATATACTTTAGCTTTAGGTTCTTTAGGTTTATCTTCAAGTTTATCTATAACTTTATCAGCAACTTTATCAAATTTTGGAGAAGAAATAAATTTATCAGCTTGCTTTACTGCTGTTACTTTTTGTTCAATAGGTTCAGGTCTATCATCAAGTAGATCTAATATATAGTTTGTTTCGTATGCAGTTGCTCCTAATGACAAAATAGTCATTAAAATCTCTTTTACACCTTCATCAAACTGTTCAGTCATTTAATATATTTATATATATTAAATTTTTTCACCTTTTTCAGGTGGAGGCATTTCTAAAATCTGTTGTTGTACCTCTTCAGGATTTTTACCTGACATAGTTTTAACTGTAAATTGTGGAGCTGGAGTAGTACCAAGGTGAACATCATCTTGTGCTATAATAACACCTGGTTGAGCAGGTTGTGGAGCTACTGGTGCATGATGACCATTACCAATTTTAACTTTAGCAGCTGTATGAGCACCTACGTTACCACCAACGTATATACCAAATATCCACTTCATCATATCTGACCATCCTGTAAAATCAGTATGGTTAGTAAAAACAAAAGCAGTAGCTGCAACAAACAAAGCTAAGCCAGCTAAAAATTTACGTGATTTAATCATTTTCCGCTACTAAAGTATAGTTGCCTCTCTAGCTTACGAAAGCGAGCATCAGAATGCCATACTTCATCAGTTTGAGGAGTATAAACTCCTTCTTTACTTTGAATCGGTGTCCCCGCCGCAAGATTTAAGGTAGAAGGCTGATATATGTTTAAGGTGCCGCTTTTCGTCGAGGAGCTCGTCGCGCAGGATGTCAGCCCGATCATTAGAATTGACGTCGCCAGCAGTGCGTAATGTTTCAATTTCATTTATTAAATTTTTCTGTTTATCTCTTGATTCAGTAACTACGCGGTGATAATGGGTTTTATTTCTAAGCTCTAGATAAGCTACTAAAGCTCTTAACACACCCTTTATTAAACCGCCTGCCATTTTAAATTATTTAGTAGCTTTTTTTACTGCATCAGCGACTGCATCTTTAACAGTCTCTTCTACTTTTTCTTCTACTACTGCTTTTGCTTTTGCTTTACCAATATTTAAAGCTAAAAACTCAATAGCTTTATAAACTTTAGATACCCACGTTCCTTCTTTAGGAGTAGGAGTTGCAGCACAAAAGGCGGCAGCAGCAGCAATAACAGCAGCTACTAAACCAAACCAAGGTTTATCACTAATAAATTCAAGTATCATATCCATATAAGTATTTATATTTTAAAGTATTTTTTCCACTATATATGAATAAATAATTATATGGCTTTAGAAGACTTAACAAAACAAATACAAGAAAAGGTTGGATCTTCAGCGGATGGAGTTTACGGAAAAAATACAGCATTAGCTATTATTAAATCCTTAGATTTCTCAACTAAAGATTTAACTAAAATTATACAAAAAAAGGTAGATACTATTCCTGATGGAGCGTATGGACCTAATACTGCAAGAGAAATTTTAAATGACTTAGGAGTTACTCAAGAAGAAGAATCAAAGCCAGAAGTAACTTCCGCAAAGACTGATGGAGCTTTTCCAGAAGTAGTAAAAAAGTCTCCTAACGTTTCTACTTCTACTATAAACCCTGAAGGGGTAGTTTTACATCATTCTTCTGGATCATATGCCGGTTCAGTAAGTTGGATACTTCAATCTAAGTCACAAGTATCTTATCACGTAATTATTGATACTGATGGTTCTCGTACAGTATTTGCTGAAGAATGGAAAAGGTGTTGGCATGCAGGAAAATCTAACTTTAAAGGTAGATCCAACTGTAATGGCTTTTTAGTAGGGTTAGCATTTTCAGGTGATACTACTAAGAGAGAGCTTACTGATGCTGAAGTAGAGTCAGCAGTAGAATACTTACTACCACTGTTTGAAAAATATAAATGGCCAACTGATCTTTCTACAGTAACTACCCATAAAGCTATATCGCCGGGTAGAAAAAATGATGTTGATGATAGAGCAGAAGCTAAAGTAAGAGAAGCACTTAAAAAAGCATTAGGATAATATGATTAAAAAATTAAATACAAATAAAGTTAAAGTATGCTGCGGTAGAAATGGATGTCCAGTTGTCGAAAAAATAGACGATGAACATTATAAAGTTACTGATGATGAAGGTAATTCTATTGTAGTTAAAAAAGAAGAGCTTAAGTTGATGGGAGATGCAGTTACTGCTATAAATGAAGACCAGCAACTTTTAAATGGCTAACTTATTACTATACTCTTTAGCTTCTTATGGTCTATGCCATATACTTATGTATGGTAAGATACTATCTCCTTTAAGAGATAAATTAGTTAAGATAGATTTTTTTAAAGAGCTTTTATCTTGTGCTTTATGTACAGGATTTTGGACAGGTTTATTTATAGGAATTTTATCAGGATTTGACCCTTTTATATTTGCATTACATAGTTCTGCATTTTGTTTTATACTGCATTTAGTAACTGAAATAATGCTTAATAAAGCTTACCCTACAGACTCTCAACAAACTTCTTTAGACTACCAAGTTGATGAATAGCAAAAGACATTTCTTGTTTAACTGCCTCGTCCATTAGTTTATCAATATAATCGATTACATCTTTATTATTAATTTTCTTTTCTTTAACATTTGGATGCTCTTCATCTCCAACCGGGTAAGTTGTATTAGGAATTTGATTTCTATTATATAAATTACCTATTCCTCCCTTTACTCCACGTAATGCATAATAAGGATTAGATAAATTACCTGGATCATCTGGAACTTGTTGACCAAGAACAGGTTTTACTTCTACATTATAGGGAGGATTCATTCCATTTACGACTCTAAATCCTTCATATATTTGCTGTAGTTCTTCAAACTCGTTCTTCATCGTATATATTTATTTGATATTTACTAAAAAGTATTATAATAGTTGTATGGATAGGCAGAAAGTAGAATACGATGTTGTAAGTTTTTTAGCTAAATCTTTAGCATTGAGATTTAAAATTAATAATAAAAAATTTACTCACGTTATAGGAATCTCAAGAGGAGGTCTTTTACCCGCAAAAATTATTAGCTATGCTTTAGAAGCTAAATTACTTGCTTTTGGTATTAGTTCTTACGACGGTACTAAAAAGAAAAAGGATATGCAAATTATTCAAGATATAGATTTTGATAGCATACCAGCTGATGCTAGTATATTAGTAGTTGATGATAAAGTAGATACAGCTGATACTTTAAATTTTGTTAGAGATCAAATTGAAAATAGAGGGTGCGCTTCTTGGACGGTAAGATATGCTACTTTATTTGCTGAAAAGAGAGCTAAAGAAAAAGTTAACCATTACGGTATTTTAGTTCCTAATAATACTTGGATAGATTTTCCTTGGGAGTAGTATATAATAATATTATGGCGGATAGAAAAGTTAAATGTATCATTACTGGTAGTAGTTATACTTTTGGTAAAGATTACTATAAGAAGAAGATAGAAGAGTATACTGATGAAAATACTCTTAAAAAATATTTTATTACAAGAAAAGCTAAAAATTATCTTTATAAAGGTTATTCTATTCAAGAGATTAGAAATATTTTAAATGTAACAGATGAAGACTTACCGGGGGAGGATTCACAAGATATTAAAGACCTTATAGACTATCATAAAGTTCAAAATAGTGCTCATAATAAAAAGATATCTAGAACTTTAAACTTTGCTACACATAAATCGGATTTAGAGGTGTCGGAGTTCATAAATACTATAAGAGAATATGAATAAGAGAATTTTTACCGTACAGCAAGGATCGAATACCACGGTTAAGGTATTTGATGGAACAACAGGGTCACTATTTAGAGTTATAGCAGTAGGGGGTAATATAGTTTCACCTCCATATGTCTCAGGACATACTGTAGCAGTTACGGTAGAACATGGAGGTAAGCGATTCGCTAAGACGTTTACTCTTCCCGGTGGTGGTTTAGCTTCAACAATGCCTCTATAATTTTATAGAAACTACTACTATGAATAATATTTTTACGGAACAACTATCTAGAAAACCAAACAAGTACCCGTGGACTGAGCAGTTTATGGAGTCAATGCATAACGGATTTTGGACAGATAAAGAATTTAGCTTCAAGTCTGATATTCAACAATTTAAAACTGAGCTTACCGATCAAGAGCAAGAAATTATAGTTCGTACTCTATCAGCTATAGGACAAATTGAAGTTGCTGTAAAGACCTTCTGGGCTAAGCTTGGGGAAAATTTACCTCATCCTTCTTTACAAGATTTAGGATACGTTATGGCTAATACAGAAGTTATTCATAATAATGCTTATGAAAGGCTCTTACGTCTCTTAGATTTAGAAGATGTTTTTGAAGAAAATTTAAAATTAGAATGGATACAAGGTAGAGTAAAATACTTAAGAAAATATACTCATAAATTTTATAAGGATAGTAAAAAGCAATATTTGTATGCTTTATGTTTATTTACTTTATTTGTTGAAAACGTATCTTTGTTTAGTCAGTTTTACGTTATTAATTGGTTTGCTAGATTCAAAAACGTTCTTAAAGATACTGATCAGCAAGTAAAATATACTCGAAACGAGGAAAATATTCATGCTTTAGTAGGTATAAAAATTATTAATACTATTAGAGATGAAATGCCTGATCTTTTTGATGAAGAATTAGAAGAAAGAATTGCTCATGAAGCAGAAGAAGCATATAAAGCAGAGAGTAGAATAGTAGATTGGATGATAAATGGTATTCAAGAACCAGGTCTTTCTGCTCCTGTAGTAAAAGAATTTATTAAAAATAGAATTAACGAATCGCTTAAACAGATAAAATTTAAGCCTATTTTTGATATTGATAATTCACTCCTCGATAGTACAATGTGGTTCGATGAAGAGTTACTCGGTAATAATATGACCGATTTCTTTCATACAAGACCTGTTGAATATTCTAAGAAAAATCAGTCTTTCAGTGAGGCTGATCTTTTTTAGTATTATTATTAACATTAATTACTATATATAAAAGAGTATGAGTGAGATTTATTGGCTAAACCAAGATTCAAGAAAATTTTTAGCACGGGGTTATCTTTTTAAAGATGAAGCTCCGGAGCAGAGAATGCAAGATATTGCAGATGCTGCTGAAAAATATTTAAATATATCTGGTTTTAGTAATAAATTTTTAAATTATTTACATGAAGGATTTTATTCATTATCATCACCAATTTGGTCTAATTTCGGCAGAGATAGGGGGTTACCTATTTCTTGTTTTGGCTCTTATATCCCTGATGATATGGAGCAGATTTTATATAAAGTAGCAGAGGTCGGTACTATGTCTAAAGTAGGCGGAGGTACTTCAGGCTATTTTGGTGACATAAGACCTAGAGGAGCTTCTATATCATCTGGAGGTACAGCTACCGGAGTGCATCCTCAGCTAACTGTATTTGAATCTTTAACTAATTATGTTAGCCAGAGTAATGTAAGAAGGGGGTCATTTGCAGCTTACTTACCAGTTGAACATCCTGATATAGAAGAATTCTTACGTATAAGATCAGAAGGAGACGCTATTCAAGACTTATCGATAGGAGTATGTATTACCGACGAATGGATGGAATCAATGCTAGGAGGGGATACTTCTAAAAGAAGCTTATGGGGTAAAATAATTAAGAAAAGATATGAGTCTGGTTATCCTTATATATTTTGGACTGATACTGCTAATAATAATGCTCCTCAAGTTTATAGAGATAAAAATAAAAAGATTCATGCAAGTAATTTATGTACTGAAATATTTCTTTCTACTTCTGATGATGAATCGTTCGTATGTGATCTATCTTCTTTAAATTTAACACAATGGGATAAAATTAAGAATACTGATGCTATTGAGACGCTGGTCTATTTTTTAGATGCTGTCATGGAAGAATTCATAGAAAAAACAGACGGGGTGCATCACATGGAGGCTCCTAGGAAGTTCGCTATGTCTCAGAGAGCTTTAGGAGTTGGTGTTCTAGGATGGCATACATACTTACAGCAAAAAAGAATACCGTTTGAATCAATGGAGGCTAAGTTTTTAAATACCGATATATTTAAAACTATACAAACTAAAACAGAATCAGCTTCTACTGAATTAGCTAAATTATTTGAAGAGCCAGAATTGCTTAAAGGTTATAAAAAACGAAATTCTACTTTAGTAGCTATAGCGCCTACTACTTCATCTAGTTTTATACTAGGTCAAGTTAGTCCAAGCATAGAACCTTTAAATAGTAATTATTTTACGAAAGACTTAGCTAAAGGTAAATTTACTTATAAAAATCCTGAATTAGTAAAATTACTCAAAGAAAAAGATAAAGATGATAGAAAAACATGGAAAAGTATTCTAGTAAAAGGCGGTAGTGTGCAGCATTTAGATTTTCTATCTGAAAATGAAAAAGATATATTTAAAACGTTTGGAGAGATATCTCAGAAAGAAATTATTATACAAGCAGCTGCTAGACAAAAATATATAGATCAAGGGCAGTCTTTAAATTTAATGATACCTCCTAATACTAGACCTAAAGAAGTAAATGAATTATTAACATTTGCCTGGCAACAAGGTATAAAGTCATTATACTATCAAAGATCAGCTAATCCTGCTCAAGAGTTAGCAAGATCAATATTAACATGTGCATCGTGTGAAGGATAACATAAATATAATATATGGACAATATATGGACAGTAATCAATACTGGCATAGCAGGCTTGATAGGCTTAGCAGTAATATTGATACGTTCACATTTAAATGGTAAGAAAAAACAAGATCCTATAAGAAATCAAAATATAATAGATGATAATGTAATAGCAGCTTTAAACTATATAAAGAAAGAACTTAGAGCAGATAGAGTTTTAATTCAAGAATTTCATAATGGTGGAAAATATTATTCAGGTAACTCTCAACATAAATTATCTATAACGTATGAAGTATGTGGTAAAGGTATATCGTCTATTTTTAGAAAATTTCAAAATGTAAGAGTAACAGCTTTATGCAATATAATTAAAAGAACTATTCATAAAAAAAGCTTTGTAATGCAATGTAAAGATGATGATTGCCCATATATTCATGATCTTAAACAATATGGAGTTGAAAGTATAGCTTATGGTGTACTTAAAACGCTAACTGATAGAACTATGGGACTGTTATCTATTCAATATGTTAAAAGAGATAAAAAGAGTTTAACTGATAGAGAGAGAAAAATTATAGATAGACAGAGAAAGATAATTTCGGGATATTTAGTATCCCACGATTTTTAAATATGAAATGGAAATATACTACTGCTTCTGAAGAAGAAGAAGCTGAAAAGAAAGAACAAGTACAATTCGTTGTTAGTGCTAATCAAACAGGGGGTAATGTAACTAGAGTAAGTGAAAATAATGTTTACTTTTATGGAGATATTTTAGAGTCTAATGCATTAGAGCTTAACTCTATATTACATGATTTAGATAAAAAACTTACTATTACCCAAAACTTCTTAGATGTAAAACCGCATATTAATTTAAGAATAAACTCATACGGTGGATCTTTATTTGCTGGTCTTGCTACTGTAGATTGTATAAGAAATTTAAATTGTGAAGTTCATTCTTATATCGAAGGAGCTGCAGCTTCAGCTGCTACTATTATCTCAGTAGCGTGCGATAAACGATATATTGGAAAATATTCAAAAATGCTTATTCATCAACTTTCATCTTTAGCTTACGGTAAATATACTGAACTTGAAGATGATATGGTAAATAATACTCATTTGATGGAGACTATAAAAGCTATCTATAAAGAGTATACTAAAGTACCTATGAAAAAGCTTAATGAAATTTTAAAGCATGATCTTTGGTTTGATTCTAAAACATGCTTAGAATTAGGTTTAGTTGACTTTATTCAATAACCGTTTGTGTTTGAGCTACTCCTAGCGGTCGCTTTCTCTCATTTCTTACTTCTAATGCTTGAGTAGAATAGCCATTAGTATTAATACCTTCTCTCGTAGCAACATCTCTAACATCAGTATTTGAATTCATTAATCTTAAAGGAACATTATTAAAGTGATGCGAATGAGGATAGTTAACTATAAAATCGTCGCCCGGTAAAGCATAAACAGGAAAGAATCTACCTCCTATTTCAGCCTCTGCAATAAGTAATCTCCTAGGTATATTAGTATTAAATCTACCATATAATAAAGTATCTTCAGTTTCTTGAATCTCTATAGGACAAGTTATATGATGAACAAAAACTTCGCCTTCTGCGTAAGTCCCTCCAGCTGCAGTAATATTATTTTTTACTCCTAAACCTGGTTCTATAAAAACTTGCCTGTTAGATCTTATTTGAACTCCGGGGTGTTGATCATTACCTACTCCTGCTATTTCAACATTTGAATTACTCGATATAGTAACTCCTGATTTACCAGTTACATTTACTTTTTCAGCTATAACTTTAGCTGTTGTACCAGCTATCTCGACTGCACCGGTACTTTTAAGTTGTATACCCCCAGACCCTACTAAAACGTTATACTTATTACCTACAGTAAGAGTATAATTACCTGCAGGAAAGTTCATATTATTATCAACTTCTTCAACGTGAGGTGAAGCTCCTATATTTACAAAAGTTAAATTTTTGCCTACTACTACTTCTTGAGGTTGTGATCTTCCTTTAGGATCTATTCTTACTGAAGGGTAATCATTAAATGCTGCTCCTACTGTTTGAGTTTTATTTCGCTTAGTAAAATCTATATTATCTCCACCATTACCAGTTTTTTGCTCGATTAAATTTAATTCATCTTGAAGCTTTTTTATAGTTTCTGGTAGCTCTTCATGTTCAGGAGTTGGAGACCAATCACCATCTTCTGTAGCTGCATTTTTTTCAAATCCTTCTTCATATATAACATTACCTTTAGGTACATCTTCTAATGGATCAGGCTGTTTAGTCTCAGGAGTTTTACCTTTAAGAGGTGATACTGGAGTATAATTAACTACTTCATCAACTGAAGAAGTTCTTCTAGGTATAGGGCCATAATTTTCAAATACATAATCTGGAATAGCTATATCTTGATTAAGAGTAGAGTTATCTCCTCGTGAACCTTCTTTTTTAGTAGAATCTCCATTAGGAAAAGAATTACCACCACGCTGTATTTGAAACTTTGAATTACTTTTAGCAACAGGTTCATACGTACTTTTCCATAAATTAATCTGATCTAGATCATCTTGATTCTTAAACCCCTTCAACGAATATGTA